>Ga0180432_10000087_pt1 | contig 137791 bp, 78 predicted proteins | sample SS_ome_10_FD_132414 | JGI IMG/M metagenome (GOLD analysis project Ga0180432, IMG submission 132414) | Hypersaline lake sediment archaeal communities from the Salton Sea, California, USA - SS_1_MS_2 metaG | ecosystem: Environmental > Aquatic > Non-marine Saline and Alkaline > Hypersaline >... | reverse complement strand
TCTGGGGGTCATAGTCACCGGTGCTGTTGTTTGTCAGCTGCGTGGTCGTGCTGCCGTCATACAGGAAGATCTCGTCGTCGCTGCCGTCGAAGCCGTACCACACCACGTTGGAGCCCGAGATCTGGGGGGCATAGTCGGCGGTGCTGTTGTTTGTCAGCTGCGTGACCGTCCAGTCAGCCGACACCTGCGAACTCACGAGTGCCACAAGCCCCACCGCCAATATAACCGTAATCCGCACTGTCATCGGCTTGCCCTCTCCACGCCCCCTTGATGACTCAGATGCAATCTTGCGAGACCACCCCGCTCCGTTCAGGCACGGCTCAGCATGGCCCGTCCGTTGTCCTTTTCACGCTTCGCTCTTCAAACTTCACCCTTCTCTCGGCCCTATCCCCGCCGTCGGCGCAGCAGGGCAACGCCGCCGAAGATCAGCAGCCCCAGCGTCGTCGGCTCGGGGATGATGCTGCCCGAGGAGGCGAAATCGCCGCCGCTCCCGGGGCTCCCGGGATAGTAGCCCGGGCTGGGGGCGAGCCCCCCGCCAACGCCCACACCCCCGAAGAGCGAGGGGGCCAGACCCAGGCTGTTGACATAGTCTTGGATCACGAACTGCCAGGTCTCACCCACCTCGAACACGTTGTCGGACGTCATGCTTTCGAAGATCAGCGGCGTGTTGACCCCGATGCTGTCGATCTTGAAGGCCGGTTCCCCGTTCACCGTCCCGTCATCGTTGGCCAGGGAGGTCTCCGGATCGGCCACGTAGTACAGCGTGGGCCAGGCCGCACCGGTCATGTTGGTGATGCTCACCACGATGTTGGCAATTCCGGGATCGTCCGGGTTCTCGGAGCACGGCCTGTAATCCGTCTCCCAATCGGACGACGTAATCCATTCCGAGGCTGGGAACGCAGGCTGATTCCCCAGCTCGTGGACCCAATACACGCCAGCCCCCATGGGCGGCGGCAGCCAGTCCTGTCCCGTCTCGTCCATGAAAAGAACGGTCATTTGCTCCGCCATGACCGGCCCGGCCACAAGCATCACCAACGCCGCAGCAGCACCTATTCGAAGTGTCATCAGCTCGCCTCCCACGCCCCCAGGATGTCTTGATATGCTTCGGGGAGATGTGTCCCGGGCCGGCTTGACCTGCGGAGACGCTCTCCCTCCGACTCTCTTTCCCACGGATGCGTTCAGGCCGGGCGCTGCCCAAGCACATAGGTCGGGTTTCACCCGACACCAGCGGCGGGCCGAGCCCGCCCTACACACTCTTCACTCTCCAAACTTCATCCTTCTCTCGGCCCTATCCCCGCCGTCGGCGCAGCAGGGCGACGGCGGTGAGGGCCAACATGCCCAGCGTACCGGGCTCTGGGACGACGACGGTGAATGTGGTCGCGTCCGAGGTACTGGCGCCCATCGAGTCCGTCACGCGAACGTCAAGCAGATGTGGCGTATCCTGGGTGTAACCCGAAAGGTCGTCCCAGGGCACAGCGCAGATCGGCTCCGAAGTGCTGTACTCGTATAGGCCGTCGCCGTTTACGTCGAACTCGTACTGCACGATGGCGTCGCCCAGCGCCGCGTCCGGATCGAATGAGCCGCTGGCATCGATTAGCAGATCGTTACCAGCAAAGACGGTGTAGGGACCTCCCGCATCCGCTGTCGGCGAGTTATTGCCCAGGGACACGTCGATCGTCAGCTGCGCCAGGCCCCACGCCGCCGGTTCCCCATCGTCCCATACCTTCAGGGCGACCGTGAAGTCGCCGAAGGTGTCGAACGCGTGAGACACCTCGGCCTCTAGGCCAGAGTGGTCCACGTCGAAGTGAAGGCTGTCGTAGTCGAAGTCCCACTCCCACGTCACGATGCCCATCAATGGGTCCTCGTGATAGGAGGCGGATCCGTCGAACATGACGACCTGACCTGGCGCTGCGGGGTTTGGCAACCCCAGGAAGACTGCGACAGGCCCACCGTCGTTTGCGATCGCCGGCACCCCGACCAGCGCACACAAACACATCGCCCAACCGATGCTCTGTCCCATCGGGGTCCTCCAATCCCTCACCGATGCCCACTGGGATATGACGTGGGAGACGCGGTCCTGACCGGATCGGCCGGGCACACACCCTCTCCCTCCTACCCGCCATCCCTCTCTAGAAGTACTTGCGGTTGGGGTGCCCGCACATAACACAAAATACAGAAAAAGCGCGCTCTCGCCACGATTTGGACGCGGACCCATTGCCTTATCCTCTTTGTGCGCAGTGGGTTGGGGAAGGTGGCGTTCCGACAGGCGACTTGGTACGGCCCTATGCAGGTCCGCGCGACACTTCGGTGTCCCCCCGAGCGGCCTGATCCCAATGAGGCGGAAGCCGAGGCGAGGCTGAGCCAGATCGCCGATCCGGATTCGCTGTCAGCCTCGGCGCGGACGAGTCGCTGATCTGCATCCTATACCTCAGGACTATGCTTTACTTCCCGCCAAAGCGACGTACGATCTTCGGGGTAAGGTGGGACACCGTTTGGCTTTCGGCGGGAACGGAGCCGTCCGAGATGCTCGTGGCGGACCTCGAGCAAGCGCTGTCGTCGGTGTCGGAAGGGGTGGCAGTTGATGGCCAGTCTGGGGCGAGTATGCCAGTCTGGGTGAATCGATAGGGCGACAGCCCTTCTGCCGCCCTGAAGCAAGGGGCTCTGCTGATGACCGATTTCCTCCCAAGCCGCGCCGCTCTGCTCGTTGCCATGGCCGCCTCGGTCGGCGCCCGTGCAGACGTGGCGGCTCAATCTGCGAGCACCCGTCCCAGGAGACTGACGATGACGATCGTGTACGATAACAACCCTCACGACACAGGGCTTCGGACTGCTTGGGGGTTCGCCTGTTTCATCGAGGGGACGCAAAGGACAATCCTGTTCGACACCGGTGGATCCGGCAAGATACTGATGGCCAATCTGCGAGCGCTGGAGATCGATCCGAAACGAATCGATGTTGTGGTGCTATCGCACGATCACGCGGATCACACCGGCGGCCTGCGCGCGCTGCTTTCTGAGCACAGCCAAGTGAGCATCTACGTCCCGAAGTCGTTTGCCCAGTGGGTTGGCAGGCAGGCCCAGCACGCGGGCGCCAAGGTCGTCGAGGTGGGAGGGCCTTGCGAAATCTGCCGCGGTGTTCGTTCCACCGGCGAGATGGGCGCATCCATCAAGGAGCAGTCGCTCTTGATAGACACGGAAGACGGCGTGGCCGTCGTGACGGGGTGTGCGCACCCGGGCATCGTTGCGATTGCGCGCAGAGCTCAGGAGCTAACGCACTCGGCTATCGCCCTCGTGCTGGGCGGCTTTCACATGGGCGGGTTTGGGAAGGGGGCCATACGATCGGTCATCCGCGATCTGGAGGCCTTGGGAACCAAACAGGTCGCTCCGTGTCATTGCTCCGGCGATCGAACGCGAGAGATGTTCCGAGCATCGTTTCCCGATCGCTACATCCACGCAGGAGTCGGCACTAAAATCGAGCTCAGGTTGCCCAAGCCCAAAGCCCCGGCGCGATGACCTACCAGGGCGAATCTGAAACGTGATGCAAGGCCTCCATCGCTCCTGTTTGCCCTCGCGCTCGCTATCCCCAAGACGGGCCCTTCCCCGTGCGCGACTATGGTCATGCACCCCCTTCGGCGAACGCCCTGGACCTGCGCAGCGCCGTCCAATATCTTCCACTTCTAGGCACAGGCGACGTGGCGTGATGTACTGCTCGCGTCAGGATCGACCTGGCCACTGCGTCGCCCGTTGCTGCCATCATCCCGCACGGCATTCTCGGTATGGGCAGGGGGCGGATGATCGGAGGTACGAGCCATGCGGCGTATTGCATTCGTCTCATTCTGCGTTTGGGTGGCGGGCGCGCATGCCGCGTCGTCGCAAGTCGTCGTCGAGCGGAACGTGGCCGTACGCATGCGCGACGGCGTCGTCCTCCGCGCGGATGTCTACCGGCCCGGTGACGGGCAGTCGTCCCCCGTGCTGGTGATGAGAACACCCTACGGCAAGGACCGGCAGGGCCGTCGCGCGAAGCGTCTTGCAGGAGCCGGGTACATCGTCGCGGTCCAGGACGTTCGCGGGCGTTACGCTTCGGAGGGGACCTGGCAGTCGTTCATGCGGCATCATACCCAAGACGGCGAGGACGGCTACGACACGGTGCAATGGGCGTCCGGACTGCCGGGCTCGACCGGGAAAGTGGGCACCTACGGCGCATCGTACAACGCGTTCGTGCAGTGGCGGCTGGCGGCCGAGGGTCCGCCGGCGCTCGCGGCCATGGCCGCCTTCAGTATCCCGGCCCGGTACACCGACTTGGAGGGACCCGGCACGATTCGCCCCGGGCGTCGGCTGCAGTGGTGGATTCGCACCATGTCAACCGATGTCCGTCGTCGTTCCGGACGAGCACTCAGCGAGGCAGACAAGAAGCTGCTCGACGGCGGGCGAGATCACTGGCTGTGGTTTCTGCCCTGGCTCGACCTGCCGCAGGCTGCCTTCGAGCATGAAACGCCGCACGTCCACCGGTGGCTGAAGCATCCGCACGAAGACCCCTGGAAGCTGCACGAGGGGTGCAAGAAGATCCGCGTGCCCGTGCTGGACATCGTCGGTTGGCACGACCACTGCAACGGCGACATGTTGCTCTGGCGGACCATGGTCAAGGAGGCGAAGACGGAGGTCGCCCGAAAGGGCTCGCGGATCATCATCGGGCCGTGGAGCCACGCGGGCCGGGGACGGCGCAGATACGGCAAGATCGATTTCGGCCCACAAGCTGCGATGGACTGCACGGCGGTGCAGATTCGCTGGTTCGACTACTGGCTGAAGGGCAAGCAGAACGGGGTCGATCGAGATCCGCCGGTGAAGATCTTCGTCATGGGCGACAACACGTGGCGCGGCGAGCGAACCTGGCCGCTTGCGCGCACGCGCGACAAGATCCTCTACCTGACCGGAAAAGGTCGCGCGAACACGCCGTCCGGCGACGGCCAACTCGTCGAGTCGCCCCCCCGGACCGTGCGGGGGGACCGCTACGTGTACGACCCGCGCAAGCCGGTTCCCACCCTTCACGGCAAGGGCAGCTTCACGATCCCGGTCGACCAGCGTCCCTTGGCGACGCGGCAGGACATCCTGGTCTACCAGACCAAACCGCTTGCCAAGCGGATCGAGGTGACCGGCAAGCCGACCGTCGAGCTTTACGCGGCGAGTTCGGCTCCGGACACCGACTGGTTCGTGCGTCTCATCGACGTCGCCCCGGACGGGCTGGCCCGCGATGTCTCTCAGGGACAGATCCGCGCCCGCTATCGCCACGGGCTTGACAAACCGGCGCTCCTGGATCCGGGCAAGGTGGTGAAGTACACGATTTCGATGAACGCGACGTCGAACGCGTTTCTCCCGGGTCATCGCATTCGTGTCGACATCACCAGCTCGGACTTTCCCAACTACGACCGGAATCACAACACGGCCGCCAACCAGAACGCAGACGCGGAACTGCGGACCGCGGAGCAGACCGTCTTCCACGGCGGCGATCGACCGACGCGAGTCATCTTGCCGCAGGTGCCCGATCAGCCGTAGCGAGCGGGGGCCGTGTTGCTTCTGCCTACCACTGGTCCGATCCGGGAGGTGGCCGGCACGCTCCTTCTACGTCGACATCCAGAGTGGCGTGACGGGCGTCTACTCCGACCTAGATCTAGATTCCTAGGAACGCGTGTCCGCCTCAGCCCGAGCGGGCAGATAGCGCCGAACCACCTCGATCAGTTCCTGCCGCTTGACGGGTTTTGGGGCATGGTCGTCACACCCCGCGGCCAGGCACTTCTGGCGATCTTGCCCCATTGCGTGTGCGGTGAGCGCGATCACGGCGCCTGAGTAGTCGCGCTCGCGCAACTGACGCGTCGCCGTGTAACCGTCCATGACCGGCATCTGCATGTCCATCAAGATGACGTCGAACGGTGCGCGGCGCCGTCGGGCGAGCAGCGCTGCGTCGAGGGCCTGTTTTCCGTCTTGCGCGAGGGTGACCTCCGCACCCGCCTTGCGCAAGAAGTGGGCGATCAGACGTTGATTGTCGGGTCCGTCTTCGGCCAACAGGATCCTTCGCCCAGCAAGGGGCTCCGTATCGCTGTCGGCGGCCAGCGTCATCTCTTCCGGCACGAAGGCTGCAGCTGCATGTGGGTCAGTGAGCATGCCCACCCCGTCCAGCGGGCCCGTGGCAACGGTGATGCGGAAGCGGGAGCCTTTACCAGGGCTGGTCTGGACGAGGCTGACATCTCCCCCAAGTAGCTGCGCGAGCCGCTTGCTGATGGTCAGGCCAAGCCCCGTGCCGCCGAACCGGCGGGTGGTGGACGTATCGGCTTGCGTGAAGGGCCTGAAAAGGTTGGCGGCCTGGTCTCGTGTCATGCCAACGCCTGTGTCCACGACGTCGAACTCGATTGCGGCGCGGGGGGCGTCCAGCTGCGTGATGAGCCTAACCGTTCCCAGCTCGGTAAACTTGAATGCGTTGCCCAGGATGTTGATGAGGATCTGCCGAAGCCTGGTCGGGTCCGTACGGATTATCTGCGGTATGGGGCCGTTGTACTCGATCCTCAGCTGCACGCCGGTGCTTTCTGCCCGGACCCGCATCAACGAAGCCGCATCGGCAATCAGTTGAGACGGCGAGCAGGGAACTCGCTCAACGCTGAGCTTGCCGGCCTCGATCTTGGAAAGATCCAGGATGCCGTTGATGAGTTCGAGCAGATGCTCCCCGTTCCGCTTGATCGTCTTGGCGGCCTCCAGTCGCTCGCTGGACGCGCTCCCGGCACCGGATGCATCGAGGAGCACGTCGGTGAACCCGAGTATGGCCGTCATCGGCGTGCGAATCTCGTGGCTCATGTTCGCGAGGAATGCGCTCTTCGCTTCGCTGGCCGCTTCAGCCCGATGCTTGGCGATCCGTAGCTTCTCTTCAGCCCGCTTGTGCTCGGTGATATCCTGGTTCGCGCCGTAGGTCTTGATCGTGCGGCCTTGATCGTCCTTGACGATGAAGTACCGGACGGCGATGTAGCCGATTTCCCCGTCGGCGTATCTGATGCGGTGCTCCAATTGCCGGCTGAACTGGGGATCCGTGGTTGTCAGCGCTGCCTGCGTCTCAGCGCCGACTATCGCTGCATCGTCGGGTAGCAGGAAGAGTTCGGCGTAACGAGCCGGCGTCATCGTATAACCGCCCACCTGTTCGGCCGACGTGCGGAAGATGGCGTAGAAGTTGTCGTCAAAGGTGAAGAGGTCCTTGTCTACATCGTACTCCCAGTATCCCAGGCGAGCGATACTCATGGCGTTGGACAGCTTCCGCTCGCTGGTGCGCAGCGACTCCTCCGCCTGATTGCGCTCGGTGATGTCACGTGCGAGTGCAAGGACGAACTGAACCCCACGTACTTCGATCAGGCCAAGGGTGACCTCGACGGGAAAGACGTTTCCATCCCGACGCCTGTGTCGCGTCTCAAAGACCGCCGTCTTGCCGCCTACGACGTCTGGCCAGAGGCCCGATTGGTCCCCTCGTCGGCCGGCGTCTGGATCTACGTCCCCGACCGTCAGAGAGAGTAGCTCCTCTCGCGTGTACCCCAGCCGCTCACAGCTTGCGCGGTTGACGTCGACGATGCGCCCATCCAGATCATGCAGGAACACCGAGTCGCCGGCCTGTTCGACCACGGCGCGCAATCGCTCCTCGCTCTCGCGCAGGGCATTCTCCACGCGTTTGCTTTCGGTGATGTCCGTGTTGACGCCAAGCAGAAGCAGCTGCTTGTCCATCTGGTCGAAAAAGACAGTCGCCACGTCGCTGAGCCAAACGACCGTGCCGTCCTTGCAAATCACACGGTAGCTCGTTTCGAGAGGCACACCTGTCTTTCGTGTCTCGTGGATCTCGGCAAGCACGCGGTCCCGATCGTCCGGATGGAGGCTTCTGCGCCAGAGGTCGGGGGCCGCCAGAAAGTCTTCGCGCGTGTAGCCCAAGACCTGTTCGACCTGGGGGCTGGTGTATCTAGGGGCGTGGGCCTCGTCGAGAGTTGCCACATAGGTTACCCGTCTCGGCAGCCGCTCGGCCAGGGCCCGTGATTTCGTTTCGGACCATCGGAAAGGCTCTTCTTCCTGCTGACGGTCAGATACATCCGGAGCGGAACCCTCCGGTTCCAGCGGCTCCCCGTCGTCGGGGGCACCGTCCTGGCCTCGGCGCAGACGCTCGTTCTCGCACTCAAGCTTAGCGACCCGGGCCCGCAGTTCCCGTACCTCATCGGTCAATCGCTGCCCGGTTTCTGCGGTGTCATGCACAACAGACCCCTGTCGCCCACCGGTTCTCGTCGTCTGCCGCGAAGCGCTTCACAGTTGTCGAGGCGGGATTTCTGTGTTGGCGCTGGTGCACTCCACGAACCGTCTCCGCCGAACGTGGCTTCACGCTGTGCTAGTATCGGAGTCGCACCATTGGGGGGTTAGAACAACTGCCGGTGCTGCCGTGCATCGGACTGATCCGACAATTCCGTGGTGGTTATGCGAGTCCGACGGTTCGTCAAGGGTTGCCATGGGATAGGGCGCGGATCCGATGCCACCGGGCGGTTGCAGTGCGGGCTCCTACCCGGTGGGGGCAGCCCGTCGGCACTTGGGCTTCGGCAGGGGCGGTCCCCATAACCGATGATGAGCTGTCCTGCCACGACGCGGTAGTCCTCCCCAACGTGGTCGGACAGCTCTGGCCATTGCTCGCCCATGAACGGAATCGAATCCTTGCTGCAATCCATAACGAGGTAGTTACAAACATCCGCGTTGCAGTATCCTTGCGGATGGTGTGTGACGGGGTCCACAAGTGTAGCCCTGTGGCCGGACTCCGGCTTCCGGAGCCCGCAGGCTACTTGGCCTTGTTCGCAATGACGAAGTCAACCAGCTCCTGGCACTGGAAGAAGCCCGTCCAGTAGTTGTGTCCTTGTCCCTTGGGGACGATCAGTTCGACACTCCCACCGAGCTGGCGGTAGCGCCGGGCGAGCTCTCCTGAGTTGTCCTCCAGCGGGACCGTCGTGTCTACGTCCCCGTGGATGTGGAAGATGGGCACGTTCGCCTTGGCCAGCGGGGCCAGTCGGTCGATCGGGTTGTGCTTGTCCAGTTGTGCCGTCAGCTCGGCCTCGGACAGCCCGTACGCCCCGCACGCCTGGGTCAGGCCGGGGTAGCTGCGCACGTTGCACACCGGGTAGATCCCGGCGATGCAGGCGACGGCGTCGGGGTTCTCGCTTGCCCAGGTGTAGAGCATCAGCCCGCCGCGGCTGCGAGCGAGGAGGCAGGCCTTGCTGGCCAAGCCGTGGTTCTCAAGCAGCTCTCTGTAGAAGCTCGAGTAGACGGCCCGCCCTTTGGGGCTGCCGTAGGACTCGCCGACGTCGACTCCTGCGACGGCCATCCCGGCGGCCAGGAACCTTTCGAACATCCACCGCTCACGGTCTTCGGGATACGCGGGCAGCGTCGGGGCGTACCAGACCCACGGCGTCGAGCGGTCTTGCCCCTGTCGCTTCGGAAGGATCACGAAGGCGGTATGTCCGTCCACCTCGAACACGTGCCCGTCGATCGGCAGTTTCTTCTGGCGAGTTCGGTTTTCTTCGCGTCTATCCATCGTTGTTCCCGGTTTGAGGATTGTGGACGGCAGCAGATTCACTGGTCCGAGCAGGCCGGATTCCAGAAGCGGCTGGTCTTTCCTCCAGAACCGCCAACTCGTGAAGGTGAACCGGCCGGTTGGGCTTGGTTTGCCTTCCTTGAGCCACCCGGGCCACTCCTTGAGTGTGCCGTTGCGATTGCGCTGGCTGTCCTCGGGCAGTCGCTCGTCGCCGATCATGCGGTTCACCCAGAGGTTGGCGACCTTTACCTCGAGTGCGTTTGGGCCGGGCTTCGCCGCTTCTGTGATATCCACGCGGAAGGGCGGTTTCCACAGGATGCCCAAGTCCCTCCCGTTGAGGGTTCCGGCGGCCATGACCGCCACGCGACCCAGATCGAGGAATAGCCGACGCCCCCGGCCCGTCAACTCCGCAGGGATGTCGATCGTTCTGGTATAGGTCGCAACGCCCGAGTAGTACCGTATCGGCTCCTCGGGCCGTTGCGACCAATCCGTCAGTTTCTGCCAGCTCAGCGTGTCCTTGGGACCACCGCAATTCGGATCAAACCGTACCTTCCAGGATCCCGAGATCTCGATGGCCGGTCTGAGTGCCGGGAAGTTCGCGCCATCCGGCGTTTGAACGGCCTCGCCGGCGGCATCGGGAGCAGGGGGGTCGAAGACCACGAAGAAGCTCTCCGTGGGCTCGAAGCGAAGCGGAACGGTCGTGCGCCCGTCCGGAGTCGTTGAGTAGTGCGGCAGCAACCGCTTGTGTCCGGTTTCGGGATGCCACAGCGCCGGGCGCTTGCCCGTGACCCGAAACACGCAGGCTGCTGCCGCCGGTTGGCTTTCTCCGTTGCTCACGAAGTACACGTCGGTTTGACCGAGACGCCGGTGAGCGTAGCGCAATGGCGCGTCTGCCGCGAAGTCGGGCAGCACGTCCATATGGCGCAGGATCGCTGTGACGTGCTTGGCGTCGGGGTAGACATCACGAGGGGTCGCCGCCGCGCGAACGTTTCCCCACGGGGCCATGCCGAGCGGGCCGAGCTGGAGCGCTGCCCGCCACTTGCCGGAGACGGGCTGTCTCGTCCACCCCTTGCGTGGTTGGGCAGCCGTCAGCCATCGGCTATCTGTGTGCACGACGAGCTGCTGGCCGTCGTCGTATTGCACGACCATCGCTCCAATCAGGCCGGCCGGATTGGGGTGATCCGCGCCGTTCTCGGCAACCACGGCGAGTGTGTTCGCGCCGGGCCGCAACAGCGATCTGACGTCCTTCGTGTAGAGCCGACGGTAATCGTCGCCACAGGCAGCCTTGCGACCGTTGATGTATAGCGTGAATGCATTGTCCGCCGTCATCCCGACCCGGGCCGACCGAATCGAGGTGGTTGCCTCGAGTGTCAGGGTGCGGCGGAAGTACCGCTTGCCGACCGGCGCGGACGCTGCGGGTTGGCCTTCGCGGTGCCAGATCCAGCGTGCTTGTGTCACGTGATCGTCCATGGTTTCGACGGGATGCCGATTGCTCGTCGTGGGGCAGCGGATAGTGCGTCCCTTGCCGACGCGGTGCTCGGTAGCTTTCTGTGAGGGCGGCTTCGTAGGCCACAGCGCTTCGGCGAGTTGCCTGATCTCCACATCGCAGCGGGGATATCCCGACAGGCTGGGGGACCTGCACGGCGGCGCGCCGACGACGGTCGCTCCGGCTTCCACCAACGCCTTGATCTTCGTCAGCAGCTCGGGGGTCATCCTTGCCGTCTCGGGAAGGACCAACAGGCGGTAGCTCATCCCGTCCGGCAGGACAAGCCGACCGTCTCTGACAGCCACACGCGTGAGCAGCGCCTCTGGCGTGCAGGCGTCGTACTTGTAGCCCACTGGTTCTGGGCTCGGACGCTGGAACACGTTGGGGGCGCCCTCCGGACTCAGGTAGAGGATGTCCGCCACGAAACGTCCCTGCCGCAGCATGTGCTGACAGCGGGCGAGGTACTCGTGCCACGGCCTGGAGAACGACCACCACGTCTGCGTTCGCTCGTAGTGTAGGCCGTGCGGCCCCAGGCTCAGGCCCGGGCGGATCTGCATGAAAGGCTGGTGGATGTACCGGTGGATGACGAAGCGGTTGACGCCTTCACAGAACGCCCAGTCACCCAACGCCTTGATCGAAGCGGGGTGAAGCCGCCAGGCATCGGCCGGTCCGGAGGTGAACGCTTCAGCGGCAACGACCGGTTTGCCATAGACGTGGGCGATGGAGGTGGCCTCCTTGACGCTGTAGCGCGTGTCGAAGCCCTTGCTCCAGAACTCGCACATCGGCACGTCTGCCGTTGCGCCGAGCGTCATGTCGTCGCAGGGCGTCATGTCGTAGGGCTCGATCGAGAGCCACAGGCCATGCCGTTGGGCCAGCGCGTGCAGATGACGGCCATGGTTCTCCACGATCATTTCCGAAACCGTTTGCCGCAGATCCCACAGGAACCGTTCGGAGACCTCGAGGCTTTCCACCACGCGCCCGGTCACGACCGGTAGGTAGACCAGCAGGTCATATTCACGTCGCTTCCGGAACGCCTCGCGGAACCGGGCGGTCCAGTTCTGGGCCCCCACCTCCCAACTGTCCAGGTGGGTGGCGACCAACGTCTTGCCGGCCAGAGGCCCCACGTCACTTAGCAGCTTCGCGGTGAAGTTGCGGAAGTGTGCGTCGAGCGCCTTGGGGTCGAGCTTGTCGCACTCGAGACCGGGCAGGGGCGCCGGACGGTTGGTCTGGCCCGTACTCGTGTGCCCGAAGCGAAGGAGGGTCCAGCGTCCCTCCGGTACATCCCACGTCAGCCGACCGGCGTCGTCCATCCGCGCCGAGAGGTCTACGATCTGATCCGCTCTGATCACCTGGCTTGGCGGGAGGTGCTTGTGGTCGGCAGGGAGGTAGAACGCCGCGCGGACACCCGGCCTCGAGGAGATCGGTCCGCGTTCGTAGAGGGCCTTCTCTTTGATGTCGGCGATGCGATAGTGCTCCTCCGGCGTGGGGAAGGCGAGCACGGCGATGTCTCGGTAGAATCCGTGCAGCGTCTCGGGCTGCGGCAACGGCCCGGCGAAGCGCCGTGGTCCCGATATCTTGGTCTCGCTGACCACGATCTTCTGCATGGACTGCTCGGCCTTAACCCAGGGCCCGCCGCTGCCGGTCCAACCTGGGGCGCTGTTCATGCTGACCACGAGTCCCAGGCGGTCAGCCTTCGAAACGGCGTGCTTGAACAGCTTCCGCCATCGGGTACTGAAGAACGTCACCTCCCCGGGCGGCACGGTCAGCGCGACCTCCATGAGGATCACGCCGCCGATGCCCACCTTCTGCATGGCCTCGATGTCGGCGGTGATCCCCTTTCGGCTGATGTTGCCGTTCTTCCAGAACCAGTAGACCCACGGCCTGGCTTGCGCCGGCGGCGAGGCAAACTCCTCGGCCAAATCCGCCGCTCGTGTCCGGTTCAGACCGTGGGTCGAGAATCCTACGAGAAGACACCAGACCGCAATCCATGACCAGGCCTGTCTAGACGTCCGCATGACAGTGACTCCACGAATGTGGCCGCTAGCGACACGAGACGACCATCGGAGAATCCCGCACGATCAGATGGCTGATGATCCCACGCCGCCCATCGCCACCAGCAAGCGAAGCGCTGTCCCGTCGCGATGCCTGGATGGCCTCCAACGTCTCTCTGACGTCTTGCCGGGCCTCACAATGTCCATCCCTCGCGATACTGCCGCCGAACGAAGGCGTTGGCGGCGGCATCGTTGGTCACTTCCATCTTCTCACCGTTCCACAGGAGCTTGCGGTTGGGGAAACGCACCGCCAGGTTTCCCATGAGCACGGTTTCGGACAACGGGCCGGCGTAGTCGAAGTTGGATGAGGCCGGCTTTCCGCCCTTGCAGGCCCGCAGCCAGTCCTTCTCGTGGCCGCCCACGCCACCGGGGATGCGATCCAGCGTTTCGGGGGGCGGCGGCACGTCTTTGGCCATCTTGGCCGGGAGCAGTTTCAGGTCCCGCCCGTAGTTGCCGCACATGAGCGTTCCCTTTTCGCCGATGAAGAGCAGGCCACCGTCCCTGCCGCCGACTCTCTCGTTCGGCCCGAGTTGGCTCGGTCGCGGCGGCATCATGCCCCCGTCCCACCATGTGAGCTTGACGGCTGGCATCCCTTCACGGGCCGGGAACGCGTACCGCACGATCGTGGAGCGCGGGAAGTTCTCGTTCTTGGGCTCGGTCTTCTTCCACAGTCCGTGCCAGTAGGTGGAGATGCAGCCTTCCACACTGACCGGATACCTCAGTTTCATCGCCCAGAAGGCTGCGTCGAGGATGTGGCAACCCAGATCGCCCAGCGAGCCGGTTCCGAAGTCACACCACGCCCGCCACGTGCCGGGGTGATAGGTTGGATGATACGGCCGCATCGGCGCGGGGCCGATCCAGAGGTCCCAGTCCAGCGATTTCGGAACGGGCGGGGTCTCCTTGGGCCGATCCACCTCGATGCCCTGCGGCCAGACGGGGCGGTTCGTCCACGCATGCACCTTGCGGATCGGACCGAGCGCTCCCGACCACACCCACTCGCAGACCTGCCGGATCTCGCTTCCCGAATGCCCCTGGTTGCCCATCTGGGTCACGACCTTGTGTTTGCGGGCGGCTTCGGTCAGGACGCGGGCCTCCCTGACGTCGTAGGTCAGGGGCTTCTGGACGTAGACGTGCAGGCCTCGCCGAATCGCCGCCAGCGCGACGACGGCGTGCGTGTGGTCGGGGGTCGCCACAATCACGGCGTCCAGGTCCTTCTCCTTGTCAAACATGACCCGGAAGTCCTTGTAGCGGCGGGCCTGGGGATACTTGTCGAAGGTCTTGGCTGCGTGACCGTGGTCCACGTCGCAGAGGGCGACGATGTTCTCGCTCTCGCAACGGGACAGGTTGCTGGCGCCCATGCCGCCGACGCCGACGCCGGCCAGGTTCATCTTCTCGTTCGGCGAGCGCCGCCGCTGACCGCCTTGAAGGCGCCTCGGCGCGCTGGCGAATGCGGACAAGGCCCCAGCCGCGGCGGTCCGTTCCAGAAAGGTCCTACGGGTGGTCAGGCTCTTGGCATTGCCTGAGGATGCTTGACTCGGCTCCATGCTGCTCTCCTTTCACCATCAGCAGAGCGTCCCTGTGACATCACGTCAACAGGGCACCTGTACATCCGTCCGTGTGCTGGCGTCAGAAGAAGGTTGCCGAGCTGCCGACGCCATCTTCCGACCGATCTACATGCATGCCCTGTAGCTCCAGCCGTGGGGAACGCCAACTTCCGTTTGAACTCGTGCCCCCTACCTCTGAAGAGGTGCGGCATCCAACCTGTGTCGACTGCACAGAGATCGCTGCGCCCCGTCTAGTCAACGGCCTCGACGCTGCGGGTCTGATAGAGCCGCACGTCGCTGAAGATATCCGTCCAGCGGACGTTGTCCTTGTACGTTTCCGGAAGCAGTTGGTTGAGCAGGCCGAAGGAGCCCACCGCCCCGAGCAGCGAGTGGAGGTCCGGCTTGTGGGCGAGGAATTTGGGCCAACACTCGACAAACGCCCGGCCGTATTCTCTCGCGGCCTCCAGGATATCCGCGCGCCGGTGTTTCGGCGCGAGCGAACTCATGTACGTCAGGCCGTAGAGCGCGTCCAGTTCCATGTAGTTGCCGAGCTTCAGCCATCTGCCGTCCGGCTTCTGCAGCGCAAGGATGCTGTCGATGACGCGCTGGGGATAGGGGAAGCGTCGCCCATGATGTTGGTAGATCGGCCAGATGTGCGCGCCGCCGCCCAGCGGCTCGAGCGGTCCGGCGGGTGCTACGCCCTTGCGCCACCAGCCGGTCTGCGGGTCGAGTTCGGCGTCAAGCCAGGCAAACGCCCGCTCGCGCCACGCGGGCGTGCAGCGGCGACTCATGCTGAAACAGTGCATCCCGCCCCAGAACAGATGCGAGCCGCCCCATTGGCGATGCCAGTCGATCTTCTCCAGCCACGGGCCGACCTCTTCTGGGGTGTCGAAGGTCTCGTAGAAGTGAACCGGACGTTTCTGCCGGCCGCCGAGCACGCCGAGCGCGCCGGTGACCATGCCGTTGGCATGTTCATAGGAGTGGTACTTTCGGGGTGGGCCATACGTCCCGTCGGGTCGGGCGAAGGAGTTGATGTGAGCGATCCACTCGTTGCGCTGAGTCGGCGTCAGCGTCTTTCGCAGGTCCTCGCCCATGATGGTACGCATGTGGGCCACGTCGCACGAGGCGTAGAGCGAGGGCGCCTTGTCGCGGGGGTCCTGGTAGCAGCCATACGGTTTGCCTGGCACGTGCAGGGCATCCGCGTAGGCGCGGACCTCTCGACGAACCCGGGACAGATCGTACACGTCGTCATTCCCCTGTTTGCCTGACGATCGCAAGGGCTTCTCCTTGGTAGTGCGTTTGGCGCCGCGAGCCGATTTCTCGCCACCGGCAGCCGCGCCAGCCCCTCGCGCCCCCGCCAGACACCCCGGACATGCGACGGCGATGAGAGCAGGGAGCACAATACCCACCGCAGATCTCCCACGCCAAACACCGGGTGCCAGCACGAGATCGCCCGGGCCCATCGCCGAATTCGGATTCATCGCCCATTCTCCCCAAACACTCGTCGTGTTCCACAGCCGCGCAGCGAGCGGCAGGATAACCGCGGTGCGTTGAATTGCCCCGACCAGCGTGGCCAGGAACGGATCAGGTCTACTTCCGTCCGGGTGCGACAACGGACTCGACGCAGTCCATCATCTCTCTGCGGAACGCGGCGATCGTCGCGTCGTTGGCGCTCGCGTCCAACACGTCGCGGGCGAGACCAAGGGTCGTCTCCTTGAAGCTCTGGTCGATCATCTCCGGAAGCCGGACTTCCAAGAGGGATCGGACCCGATCGCGCACACCGTCGCCGAGTTTCGCATCACCGGCGGCGTTGAGTCGGCGCCGCAACGAGGCCAGGATCCGACGGTCTTCGATACCCTCGCGGACGGCCTCCCAGCGCCGGCTCGTCACGGGACGCGTACGCCCGCGATAGACCAACGGGTATTCGTGACGGGTCCGGCCCCACATGTCCTCGCCGACATTGTAGCACCAGAAGCCTATCCCAGAAGCTCCGTGGCGGTCTGCAAACAGGGCGGCCGTCCTGAACTGTCCGACGATGTTGATGTCCTTGATGTTCGCACCGATCGGCCGCGCGTAACCGTAGCCGCAGTCGTACGACCAGAGCGTCTTGCCGCTGGCGCGTACCACCTTCATCTCCGGCGAGTCCTCGGCCAACTGCGATACGCCGGGGCACCAGATATCGACGTAAGGCGCCATCGCCTTGAACATCGGACGTTCCCCGCCGCCGTTCACGTAGATCATGACGTCGGGACGGGCGGCGCGGACCATCTTGCCGAACGTTACGATCTTGTTGACGGCCGCCCAGCCGTGTCCGCCCGGCTCGTCGATGGGATAGAGCGCGAAGTGATCGGTGTCGAATCCGTTGCCCGCCATGCGTGCGACCAGGTCATCCAGGTAGGTCTTCAAGTCTTGCGCATAGGCCGCGCTGCGGAAGTCGCCGCGCAAGCCCGGAATGCCGTTGAGCAGAAGAACCACGTCTCTGCCAACAAAGGGGGCGACGAACGCGTCGTGTTTGGTGTAGTCAAAGCCCGTTAGCGAGCCCTGCTTGTCATACTTCGGCACTCCATGGGGACCCACGAACACGTTGTTGCCGTGGGCGAGCATGTCCTTGATGCTCGGTGCGTCCAGATGAGCCCAGGCGCACAATCGGAACGTGCCCGAGGGTGCCATTTCGATAGGCAGCACATCGAGAACCGCCTCGACGACGGCCTCCGGCGGCGACACGGACTGCGGGTACCCCGGGCTGTCGGTGACGCCAGCGCCGTTGAGCGCTAGCAATCGAACGGTCACCGTGTACTGCCCCGGTCGTACGCGGGTGGCGTCCACATCCAGCCACAGCTCACTGTTCTTGAGCGAAGGGACCGAGATCACGGCCGATTCGTCCAGCTCGGGCAGCGGATCCCATGCCTCCTCACCCAAGGACGTGACGACGCTGACCGAACGGCGCGGCGTGACGACCGGGCCGTCCGGGGTAACATCGACCAGCGCGCGAATCTGCAGCGGACGGTCTGTTACGTTGAACACCCCCAACGCGATCGGCTCGTGCTCTCCGGGCACAAGCCGCCGTCGGAGCTTGACGGGATTCTCCACGCGCATCGGCAACTGCTCGTCGACGACACGGCTCTCCCATAGCGTTCCCTCGAAGGCGACCACACTCGTTTCCGAGCCGAGCGCGGCTGCGCTCTGGACGACGTCGGCCACGCCAAAAGCATACTGTGCGCGGGCGACAAGCAGCGCCGTCTGCTCGACGACCTCCTGCGCCTCAGATGCGTCCTGAGCCGGTGCCCTGTTTTGCAGAGATGCGACTGCACCGGCGTCGTCCTCGAGCAGATTGGCCTGGCAGTGCAGCGCCGCCGTCGACAGTGGAAGCACTGCCGCGACATCCTCCGCAGAGGTCCGCAAGGCCTCTATCGCCTGGGCGATGAGGGCCCGATCGTTGACGAACGGTTGTAGAGAGAACTCACGTGCGCCAGACGCCAGCCTACGCCCGGCAGAATCGTCTAGACACCAAGAGAAACGGTAGACGCCCGGAACGATCGCTGTGACGGGCAGGAGCAACTGGCCCTGCCGCCCGACGACGCGTGACGTGGCCACCTGGCGCATGCCGTCCGGCCGGACGGAGGTGGCGGTCGCCCTGAGGGGGTCTGCTCCGGGCTTGGGATTGCTGATGGCGAATCGGATGCTCTCACCCGTGAGCACCTGATCCCATGCCAGGTTCTCGGGCTCCATCCGAACAGACTCCTTCTCCTTGGCCAGTCCAGACCACGCCCCGGTCTTCTGTTCGTTTCCGCGATAGGCCGCCCAGTGTGCGACCGCGTCGACGGGGGCCTGCGTGCCAAAGCAGAACGTCTTGCCCGATTCGCCACCGGTGATCAGCATCTCCAATCCTGGAGAATCGGGCGTGACGTCGCCGAAGGCGGGCGTCACGTTGATCGTGCGGTTGTCAAACTGGAAGTCGAAGACGAACTGGCCGTTTGCGTTGAGGACCATCAGATGGCCATTCTGCGTGCAGAAGGCGTATTCAAGCTGGCCGTCCCCGTCGACGTCGATGATGGCCCCAGCCGCCAGGCTCCGTCCCTGCATGTCGATGTCCCAGAGAACGTCTCCGTCCTCGGCGAAGCGATAGACCGTACCGAGCTGCGTGATCACGAAGACATCGGCACGGCCGTCCAGGTCCAGATCCCCCACGGAGATCGTCGAGGCCACCGGGCCAAGCGTCGGCCTGCGCCACAAGGTCACGCCGTTGCGGTCGAGGCAGAACACCTCACCCGCGTTGGACGCGGCAACAACGCGCGCCCGTCCGTCTGAGGCCGAGAAGATCACCGGAGCCGACGTGGCCCACGTTTCGGACGTGCCGCCGATTTCCCGCTGCCAGAGAGCGCTGCCACGCATGTCAAGGACTGTCACCGTGCCCTTGCCTGTCACCACGACCATCTCGGGCTTGCGGTCCCCGTTGATGTCGCCGACGGCGGGGCTCACCGGCATGCCCTGTACTTGCGCCTGCCAAAGGACCTGCCCGGTCAGCGCGTTGAAGGCCCACACAGTTCCCTTCTCGTCCGTCTGGACCGCCTCGGGCGTCCCGTCGGTGTCGAGATCGCACACCACCGTCGCCGACCAGCTGGACGGCGCGTTCAACTGGGCTTGCCACATCTTGCGTCCAGTGCCGTCGAGGCAGGTGAGCAATCCCGCGTCGTCCGCCGCATAGATCAGCGACGGTTGCCCCTTGCGCGCCAAGACCGACGGATACGTCATGAAGCGCTGCTTGGTCCGCCATCGCCACAGTTCCGCCCCCTTGCCGCTAAGCGCGATGACTTCCTCACGGCCCGCGACGATCACGTCCTTGCGACCGTCCCCGTCGATGTCGGCGACGGTGGGCCCACTCTCGGTAAACGTCTTGAGGTCGACCGTCCAGAGGAGCTGGAGGTTAACGTCCTTGGCATGTGCAGATCCCCCAAGGATCGCCGCGCTGAAGAAGACAACGCCTGCGGTTGCCGAATCTGCCATGAGTCTGCTCCTCGAACAGCATCTGCTTCGCTCCCGACAGGTGTCGGTCCCGCGGATTCACTGACCCGGGCAAGGTCTGCGCTGCCCCGGATGATACTACCAGCTGCTACCTGAGCCCGACAGTCTCTGGTCTTCCCCCGATTTCTGGTCCAGACGGAATGGCTGGAACGTGCTAGAGTTCGGCCATCAGATCCGGCCCTGCCGGGACAGGCTGCAGCGCCGGAGAATAGGAGACGTGCCGCGATGAGAGAATCGACTACCATGGTTGCCTTCATCATCTTGGCTGGGTCGGCGTTGTCGATCCATGCCGAGGAGGCGAGGACGGTCATGTCACCCGATCTTCCCGACCGAGAGGTCGTTGCCGCCTACGAACGAGCGGCGGGCGGGAACGTACTGGCGGCTGTCAACCCGAAGGTCTTCCCCGGGTACTGGTCCGTCTGCGCCGACGGCCAGGGCTTCGGCTATGGCAACACCTATCCCTCCCTCGACGGTCATCAGATGACCGATGCGCTGCTCTGGCTGGGGCAGGTCCAGACGGTCAAAGCCAACTGGGACTACGTCCGGTCCTTTCAGCGTCCGGACGGCCTGCTGCCGTTGGCGATTCTCCCCGCGGCGGCGGGTAAGAAGATCGGCGTGGGGCCTGCGATGGCGACGGTGGATGCGAACGGCGGTTTGTATCGGCATTGGGTCCCGGGAAACCCCTTGGCGGCGCTGGCCTGCCCGACGTACATCCAGAACGCGGACGTTATCTTCCGGTTCACCCAGGACAGGAAGTGGCTCAAGGCGCACCTCCCCTCGGTCAATCTTGCCGCTGACTACCTCGCATCACTCGTCAGCGATCAAGGAGCGGTGAAAGGGGCGGGGTACTATGTCGAGCGTCCCACACGGATCGACTCGGACGGGGTGTCTCAATGCCATGCCGTGGATGCCTTCGGCCGCGTCGCTGCGCTCAATCGCGTCGTGGGTGATGATGCGAAGGCCAAGCAGTATGAGAACCTTGCTGATCGCATCCGGCGGCACTTCGTCACCCGGTTCTGGGTTGGCGATCACTTCGCGGAGTACCTGCATCCGCAGCGCGGCGTGATCGCCACACATGGATTGACCGACGTGGACTGGGCCGCGCTGGCCCTCGACGTGGCCACGCCCGAGCAGCGGGCGATTCTCTGGCCGAGGCTGAAGGGCGCGTCCCGGTTTCACTACGGTGGGATGCCTACGGGGATCTCCACGCGGCCGGAGACCTATGAGGACTGGGAGTTCTCGCATCCGGACCGGCACGACCTGGCGGCGATGGGACGCGTCTGGTACTTGGAGGCCCGCGCACGCGCGCGGATGGGCGACGCGGAAGGGCTGTTGGCGGGACTGCAAGAGGTCAGTCGAGTGGGAAGGGAACACGGTTACTACTGGCACGAACGCTATCATCCGGACGGCAAAGGGGGATGCACTCCCGCGGGGACCGGCAAGTACTGTGAGTATCCCGCGAACTTGATCCGCATCGTTCAGCGCTTCCTCTTGGGCGTCGACGTCCGTCTGGATGGGTCCGTCGTGTTGGCCCCCACCGTGCCTGCGACGTTCTGGGAGCGAGGCTTCGGACAGACGCTTTCGTGGCGCGGACGGAGCCTCTCCTATCGCTTTGAGCGCGATCGAGTCACCGGCGCCTACTCAGGCGACAGCTCCCAGAGGGTGGCTGTGCGGTTGCGTCGGGTCGGGACACAACATGCGGCGCGGGCGACGATCAGCGACCGAATGATCGAGACGGCGCGGGAGGGAGATCTGGCCGTCATCGACCTCCCAGCCGCCCCAGCAGACAAGCCTTCTCGGTTTGAGGTCGAGAGGACGAGAAGGCAGCAGGATGGCGAATGAGTACTCAGGCGACATCTCCATATTCCATTCCGTTCGACCATTTCGAAGACAGGGGGGGAAGGCAGAGCTCAATTCGCGGGCCTGCTGTTCAGCCGTCTGCGGAGGGATGGGCTTGTGTCGGCGGCGGGACGTCTTCGCTGTCGGGGGTGGCCCCCGGGAACACTGTCGCAACAAAGGCGACGAGATCAGATAGGGTCTCGCAGTGGGTCGTGTGACTCATCTTGCAGGCCCTGCGTTCTTGGAAGATCTTGAGCAGATGGGTTTCATGATGCACCCCATAGGATGTACGCCCTTGACCTGCGCAGCCCCCTTTGAATATCGTGAGCCGGCGTAGACGAAGGCCGTATCAGCGGGGAGGGGCGGGAGGACTCATGCTACGAACAGCGAGAAGGAAGGTTACCATGTGTGACGCATGTCCCCACGGTCTAACGCGTCGTCAGTTCATCGTGGGCGGCTCTGTGGCGACATCGTTCTTATCTCCCTGGGGGCTTCGCGCACTCGAGGGGGCGGGGGCCGCGACTGCGGCTGCGGCCAAGCGGAAGCGAACGTCGGCCCTGGCCAAGGCGGTCTTCCTGTATCCGTCGCCGGAGGATTGTGATCGGGGAATAGCGGAGGCCTCCTGGCAAGAGCATCACTGGCATCCCTACCCCGGTAACCAGTACCGTCACGCGGATCAACAGAAGAAGTTCACGCAGAAGGTCCGCGAGATGGCCGAGCGGATCGGGATGCGGATCGACTTCGCCGGCAAGGCGCTCGGGACCGACGTCGAGGTGAACCAGTACATTGCCCGGACCAAGCCGGCCGCTCCGGACGCGACGCTGATCTTCTGCCTCTCGTCGGCCTCTGCCGTCAAGGCCCACAGGATCTATCAGCAAGTGGGCGCGCCGGCGATCGTCTACCTTCCGACCGGTGCAAACCATCATTTGCCGCCGTCCGGATTCACGAAGGCCAAGGGACTTCACTTCATCCACTCCATTGAGAACTGGGAGGAGATCGAGCGGTCGCTCCGCGCAGTCCACGCCAAGAAGATGCTCAGCCAGAGCCGCGTGCTGCGCGTTGGCAACTACGGCGGCGTCAAGAAGTCCAAGCACGCCGGATTGGGGACGGAGATCGTCGCCATCCCCGCCAAGGAGTACAACGCGCTGTTCGATTCTGTCAAACCGGACGAGGGGATGAGACGGGCGGCGATGCAATTCAAGCAGGCTGCCATGGAAGTCACAGACGTCGCGGACCACTACTTCGTTGAGGCCTTCCGGGCTCATAGGGCCGTCAACACGCTGTTGAGCCGCTATGATGCGGATGGCATCACGATTCACTGCCTGATGCTTCAACATCGCAAGCCGTGTGTGAGCTTCTCGATCAACAACGGCAACCTGACCGCCTCGTGCGGCTGCGAAAACGACATCACCGCGACGCTGACCATGTTGCTGAACCGCTATCTCTTCGGCCGTCCGGGTTTCCAGCACAACTCGGAGTACGACGAGGTCCGCAATCACTACTTCGCCACACACTGCACGTGCGCGACCAAGTTGAACGGGCCGAACGCACCGGCTCAAGATTACAAGGTGCGACCGTTCTTCCATCATCTGCCCAAGACGCCCGCACTGGACGTGCAATGGACCCCGAATACGCCCGTGATTCTGTCCAAGATGTACTCGCAGCGCGACATTCGGTACTACACCGGACGGGTCATTGGATCGCCCGCGTGCCCACCGACCGGGGGCTGCGCGACGCGTGTCCTTGTCGACTTCGGCGTGGATGACATCACCAAGGTCTACATGCAGAGCCATCCGATCCTGTCCGTTGGCACGCGGGACGACGCGCGATGCTACGGCATCTTTCCGAAGCTGTTTGAGGCGAAGGGCGCGGGCAAGACATCCTGATTCGGCTGGCGCGAGAAGCGATTCGCGTGTCAGGTGCGTTGTCGTACGGTGGCTCTACGGAATGCTGCCATGAAGCAGAACGACGCCAACTTGATGGGGCGCAGGGACGCTATGCAGGCGATGGCGGCAGGCCCATTGTCGGCGGCGCTGGCGACGTCAACGATGCAAGGAGTTCAGCGGGGCATGCCTACCAAGCGACCGAACATCTTGCTGATGCACTGTCATGATCTGGGACAGTACCTTCACTGTTACGGCGTCAAGACGGTGCGAACGCCGAGTCTGGACCGCCTGGCGTCGGAGGGCGTCCGATTCGAACGGAGCTTCTGCACGGCACCGCAGTGCAGCCCGTCACGGGCGTCGATCTTCACAGGTCGGTATCCGCACAACAACGGCGTGATGGGGCTGTGCCACGCGGATTTCGCCTGGGACCTGCATCCGGACGAGCGACACTTGGGCCAGATTCTGCGCGACGCTGGCTACGCGACGGCGGGCGTCGGCATCATCCACGAGACGCATGTCGGCCCGAAGCGATGCGGGCTGCAGCACTTCAAGGGCGGCGCGGGCGCCAAGCAAGCGGCCGACAACGCGATCGGGCTGCTCGAGCGCTTCGCTGGCCAGGCCGACAAGCCGTTCTACATGCAGGTGGGGTGCATCGAACCGCATCGACTTGGCGGGAAGGCCCCCCACGCAAGCGACCACATGGGCTTCCTGGGTCGCCACATCAAGCCGGACGCGACGCTGGGCGTCGATGTGCCCGGGTTCCTCCGCGACACCGAGGGGACGCGGACGGAGTTGGCGGAGCTCCAGGGCGCCGTTCACTACATGGACGAGCAATACGGCCGGCTGCTCGAGGCGGTGCGTGACTTGGGACTGGATGACAGCACGCTCGTGATCTTCACGACCGATCATGGCTACGCGATGCCGAGGGCCAAGTGCTCGCTCTACGATCCGGGCATCGCGGTGGCGCTGATGCTCCGCCTCCCGTCGCGGCAGGGCTGGCATGGCGGGATCGTGCACCCGCAGATGGTCTCCAACGTCGATTACGTGCCGACGCTCCTGGATCTTCTCGGCCTACCGATTCCTGCGAACGTCCAGGGTCGGTCGTTCGCATCCCTGTTGGACGGCAAGGCATACGAGCCTCGCAAGGAGGTCTTCGGCGAGATCACGTACCACGACTACTACGACCCCCGCCGCTGCATCCGTACGGAGACGCACAAGCTGATCGTGAACTTCTCGTCCGCTCCGTCGTTCATGGATCCGTCGCAGTCGTGGCGGCCCCGATCGGATACGGTCGTCCCGCCCAATCCCGCGCTGGCGTATCATCCGGTGGTGGAGCTGTACGATCTTCGGAGCGATCCGTGGGAGCAGAAGGACCTGGCGGACGATCCGGCACACACAGCTGTCCTCAAGGAGACGCTGGCCCGACTTCATCGGCATCTAGCCGAGACGCAGGATCCGATCCTCACCGAGGCCGTCGTCTCGCCGATGCACCGCAAGGCGTGGGCGGCGCTGAAAGGGGGACAGGCGTGACCCTCTCGGAAGCGACTCCCATTGGGCCCGCGACGAGCCGTCAGCAGGGAGGAGAGGGCTCTGCGAGAGGCGCGTGTTCCCGGCGCTTATTCCTGAAGGCTCTCGGGCTCGGCGCCGCCGGACTCACCATGCCCGGCGTCGCGCAGGGGGCGCCCGCACGCAAGCGGAAACCGAACATCATCTTCTTCCTGGCCGACGACATGGGCTGGATGGACAGTACGGTCTACGGCAGCTGCTACTATCGCACGCCAAACTTCGAGCGTCTGGCGGCCGGGAGCATGCGGTTCACCGACGCCTACGCGGCCAACCCGCTCTGCTCGCCAACCCGCGCCAGCATCATGACGGGCAAGTATCCCGCGCGATTGGGGATCACCACGCCGGGCGGGCATCTGCCACCCCGACCCGACAAGCCGTTGCTGCCTGCGAAGGGGCCCCCGCATCAGAAGATGCTGTTGCCGGGAAGCAGGCGTTTCCTGCCTCTCGAGGAGTACACGATCGCCGAGGCGCTGCGGGACGCGGGGTACAAGACGGCCTTCGTCGGCAAGTGGCATCTCGGCCATCCGAGCAAATACTGGCCACAGGCCCAGGGGTTTGACGTCAACATCGGCGGCGGGCGATGGCCGGGCCCGCCGAGTTATCACGCTCCCTACCGGATCAGCACGCTGCCCGATGGGCCGAAGGGCGAGTACATCACCGATCGCCTGACCGACGAGGCGTTGAAGTACATCGAGCAGCACCGGCGCGACCCGTTCTTCCTGTGCATGTGGCACTACGCCGTTCACGCCCCGTTTCAGCACAAGGAGGAGATCACCGCGCGGCATCGAGGTCGAACGGACCCGCGCGGCAAGCAGAACAACCCGATCATGGCGTCGATGCTCGAAAGCCTGGACGAAGGTCTCGGCCGCCTGCTGGCCAAGCTGGACGAACTTGGCATTGCCGACGATACGATCATCGTCTTCTTCTCCGACAACGGCGGGAACGAGTATGACCGGGTCGGACCCGAGAAGTGGCTGCCGACCAACAACGACCCGCTTCGGTCCGGGAAAGGGTCGATCTACGAGGGCGGCGTACGGGTGCCCATGATGGTTCGCTGGCCGGGCGTGGTTGAGGGCGGTTCGCGATCGTCCGACGTCGTCAGCAGCATCGACTTCTACCCCACGATCCTGGAGATGGCGGGGATCGCGCCGAGGACCGGTCAGGTCCTCGACGGCGTGAGCCTGGTGCCGCTGCTCAGCGGCAAGGGCGGGGTTCGGCGCGACGCGGTCTTCTGCCACATGCCGCACCGGGTCAAGGCTCCGACCGGGCCGCTCAACATGCCTTGTACGTCGGTGCGGCGGGGGCGATGGAAACTCATCCGCTTCTACGAGACGGACGAGGTGTTCCCCAACCGGTACGAACTGTATGACCTCGAGAAGGACATCAGCGAGGCGAACAACCTGGCCGGGACGAGGCCGGAGACGGTCAGAGAACTCGACGCCCTGATCGAGAAGTTCCTGAAGGACACCGGCGCGGTCGTCCCCGTGGCGAACCCCGCCTACGATCCGAACGCGGAGGCCGTCGTGGACGGCTGGCAGCCCTCCGGGCAGTGCGGCATCTCGCGGAAGGGGAGTAGCCTTCACATCAAGAGCATTGGGGGCGATCCGTTCGTCCAGACCCGTGACGTCCCTGCCGCTCAGGGGGCACTCGCCGTCCGGGTGCGGATGCGCTCGTCGAGCAAGGGCGTCGGGCAGTTCTTCTGGGCGACCGAAAAGGCCCCGCGGTTCGGACCGAAGCAGCGTTTGGACTTCCGACCGATCCACGACGGGCGATGGCATGAGTACGAGATCGAGTTTGCCGCCGGTAGCCCGCTGACGGCCATCCGCATCGACCCCGCCACGGCGCCGGGGGACATAGTCATCGACTGGATCCGCCTCTGCAAGAGGGGCGGCGCAGCGCTCAAGACCTGGGACTTCGACGGCTGACGGGGAAACCGGCACGTGGATTCGCGCTGGGGGCGGCTGCCACAGCATCGTTGGCAGGCTTGTTGCTATCTTTCTCACTTATAAAAACTTAAAAGAGAAGATATCGCGAAAAAAAAAAACCCCCAAGCATGTTGACATCTGTCCGCAGATTCTGCTTGACAGATTAGAACGAATGTATAATACTACTGTTACATACAGGCGTACTAGGCCTAGAACCATGTGAGTTGGTTGTGCATTTCACAGACAGCGCGAGGATGGTCGCGACTGTGGGGGGGCGTCCTGATGATCGCGACACTTGTGTGACGCGGTCGTCGTTTGGCCAACAAGAGGGTCTGGAGAATCATCCAATGGGTCAGAAGAGCGTCATGTCCCATGGGTCATCCGCCGCACACGGTACGCGAGAACGATTGCTGGAGGCGGCGGGGGAGGTCTTCGCCGAGAAGGGCTTCCGCAAGGCCACGGTCCGCGAGATCGTGCGGCGGGCCGGGGCGAGCCTGAACGCCGTCAACTACCACTTTCGGGACAAGGAAGGCCTCTATCAGGAGGTCATCGCGTATGCCCATCGCTGGTACGAGGAGGTCGAGGACGGCAGGCTGGAAGCAGACGAAGAGCTCCCCGCCGAAGAGCGGCTGCGCGCATTCGTTTCGGCGTTCATGAAGCGGCAGTTGGATCACGGCCGAGTGGGGTGGCGCCCAAGATTGATTGGCAACGAGATCGCTGAACCTACCGGCGCGCTGGACATGGTCGTGGAGCGGTTCATCCGCCCGCGGTTCAATCTGCTGGTTGGCATCGTTCGTGAGCTGGCCGGCAACGATACTCCGCTCGATAGAGCCCAGTTGTGTGCCCAGAGCATCGTCAGCCAGTGTGTACACTTTCATCGGGGGCGTCCCATCATCATCCGCTTGATGCCGCATCTAACGTACAGTCGACAGGACATGGATGCGCTGGCGGAGCACATCACGCAGTTCTGCCTGCGGGCAATCAGGAACCTGGGATGTGATGATGGATGCCAGCCAACCGGACCGGAGAAATGATCGTGGCTGCAAATCGACCTGACGACAGCGTGCGTGACGATGTGCCAGAAAGGCCGCCGGGGCGCACGCCTGCGCGACGTGCCGCGCGTGCACTGGTGATGTACGTCTTGCCATTCCTGGTGCTTGCGGCGGCTGCTGGCGGTGCCGTACGGCTCCACCAGACCGGGCCGAAGGCCAGACAGAGGCCGGCGAGGCAAACTTCCACGTTGGTCCAGGTCGGGCCCGTCAAGCGGACGACGCATCGCGCGATCGTCCGCGTCATGGGGACGGTCGTCGCTGCCCAGGAGGTGGTGCTGCAGCCTCAGGTCAGCGGCGCGATCGTCGAGCAGAGCCCCGAGTTGACCCCTGGAGGTTACGTCAAGGCGGGTGACGTCGTGGTCCGGATCGATCCTGCGGAGTACCGGGCCGTGCTCGCCCGGGCTGAAGCGGAGCTGGCGGGCAAGCAGACAGAGCTGCAGTCGGCCACGTGGGAGCTGGCGCGGCTGGAGGGCCTCGAGAGACAGGACGCCGCGAACAAGAAGGAGATGGATGACGCGCGGACCGCCAAGGGGGCCGCGGCTGCTGCCGTCGCGGCCGCGCGCGCTTCTGTCGATCAGGCACGGCTCGACGTCGAGCGCACGACGATCCGTGCTCCGTTCAACGGGATCGTCAGCAGCAAGAACGTGGACCTCGGGGCCCAGGTGACGCCGCAGACGCAGCTCGCCACGTTGGTGGGTACGGACGAATACTGGGTGGAGGTCTGCGTGCCCGTGGAGCGGCTGAGTTGGATCACCATCCCCGATAAGTCAGGCGGATACGGATCGCCCGCCGTCGTCCAACAGAGCGCCGGGGTCCATCCCGAAGCGCTCTGGAACGGTCGGGTCTCTCGGCTTTGCGCCGACCTCGAGACGCAGGGACGGATGGCCAGGGCATTGGTGACGGTGTCGGATCCGCTGGGGCTCGAGACGCCGTCCGCCAAGCGTGTTCCGCTGTTGATCGGTTCGTACGTGCACGTGGACATCGAAGGCCGCGAACTTCGGGACGTCGTGGCCATCCCGCGAAGCGCGCTGCGCGACGGTCAGCGCGTCTGGCTGATGAGCGAGCGCGGCGAGTTAGAGATCAGAGACGTGGACATCGTGTGGCGCGACCGCGATACGGTGTTCGTCGGAAACGGGGTAACGGAGGGCGAGCGGATCGTGATGAGCGACATCGCCGCCCCCGTTGAAGGGATGGCCCTCCGCGAGCTGCGCGCCGAGGGCGACGCCGATACGGGCAACCGTGTCGCGTGCAAGGCCCAATAAGGCGTCGAGACCCATCATGCCAGAGGATACCGAACAGACCGGAGGGATCGCCTGGGCAACGCGTCACAGCGTGGCTCCGAACCTGCTGATGGGCGTGCTGCTGATCGGCGGGCTCATCATGGCGATGCGGATCAAGCAGGAGGTCTTCCCCGAGTTCGATGAAGACATGGTCACGATCACGGTGCCCTACCCGGGGTCCAGCCCAGAGGAGGTGGAGCAGGGCATCGTCCTTGCGATCGAGGAGGCGGTCCGAGGCATCGACGGCGTCAAGGAGATCAGCGCCGTTGCGACCGAGGGCGGGGCGACGGTGACGGCCGAGCTGCTCACGGATGCTGACGACCAGAAGGTCTACCAGGAGATCGACCAGGAGGTCGATCGCATCACCACGTTTCCGGAGGAGGCCGAGGAGGCACAGGTCGTCCTTCGAACGCATCGGCGGGAGGTCTTGTCGGTTCTGCTTTACGGTGACGTCGATGAATGGAGTCTCCGCGAATTGGCTGAGCAGGTTCGTGACCGGCTGCTTCAAGACCCGGGGATCACGCAGATCGATCTGTTCCCTGACCTGGGGTACGAGGTCAGCATCGAGGTGCCGCAGGCCAAGCTGCGGGCGTATGGCCTGACGCTTGACGCGGTCGCCGAGAGGATCCGGTTGGCCTCGATTGAGCTGCCTGGTGGTCGCGTCAAGACGCAGGCCGGCGAGATCCTCCTGCGCGTCAAGGAGCGCCGCGACTACGCCAGGGAGTTCGCTCAGATCCCGATCGTGACCTCTCCTCAAGGGACGGAGCTGCGGTTGGAAGACATTGCCGTCGTCAAAGACACGTTCGAAGAGACGGACCAGGTCCGGGTCTACAACCAGAAGCGATGCGTGGAGCTCCAAGTGTTCCGCGTGGGCGAGCAGACGCCGATCGGTGTTTCGGACGCCGTTCGCAAGTGTCTAGAGACGCTCCGTACCGAGCTGCCGCCGGGGGTGAGTGCGGACATCAACCATGACATGTCGGACGTCTACCGCCAGAGGCTAGAGCTGCTGCTGCGGAACGGTTGTCTGGGCCTCATGCTCGTGTTCGGCCTGTTGGGCTTCTTCTTGGAGTTCAAGTTGGCCTTCTGGGTGGCCCTGGGCATCCCGATATCGTTCCTGGGCGCCTTTCTCTTCCTGCCCGGCATGGACATTTCCATCAACATGGTGTCGATGTTCGCCTTCATCGTTGCGTTGGGCATTGTGGTCGACGACGCGATCGTGGCGGGCGAGAACATCTATGAACACCGGCAGCAGGGCATGGGCCTGCTCAAGGCCGCGATTCTCGGCGCGCGGGACGTGGCCGTGCCCATCACCTTCGCGATTCTGACCAACATCGTGGCGTTCCTGCCGCTGGCATTCATCCCGGGGATCATGGGCAAGATCTTCCGCGTGATCCCGTTGGTCGTCGCGACGGTCTTCGTGATCTCCTGGGTTGAATCACTCCTGATCCTACCGACGCATCTGGCCCACACCAGCAGCGAGTCGCGCACCCGGCTCGGGCGGTGGGTTCACGTGCGGCAGCAACGTTTCAGCCGGCTTGTCTCCCGCTTCATCGAGAATGGGTATGGGCCTTTCCTCGACCGTTGCCTGCGGCTCCGATACCTGACGGTGGCGACGGGCCTGGGGGTGCTGATCGTGATCGTGGGGTACGTCGTCAGCGGACGGATGGGCTTCGTATTGATGCCCAAGGTCGAATCGGACCGGGCCGTGGCGACGGCTGTCTTGCCCTACGGAAGCCCGTTGTCCAAGACCACGGCCGTGCGGGACCGGCTGCTCGAGGTTGCTGGCGAGATCGTCGAGACGCACGGGGGGGAAACGTTGGCCGAGGGGATACTCGGCGCCATTGACGAGAACCAGGTGACCGTGATGGTCTTCCTGACCGATCCGGAAGTCCGTCCGCTTGGCACGGCAGAGCTGACACGGATGTGGCGGGCCGAGACGGGGCCCATCAAGGGCCTGGAGTCGCTGAAGTTCGAGTCGGACCGGGGAGGCCCGGGCTCGGGCGCGTCGCTGACAGTGGAGCTGGCCCATCGCGATACGGACGTGCTCGATCGGGCCAGCCAGAGCCTCGCCGCGTCGCTCGGGCGATTCGGGAACGTCAAGGACATCGACGACGGTTTCACGCCGGGCAAGCAGCAGTTGGACTTCAAGATCCTGCCCGAGGGCCGCAGTCTCGCGCTCACCGCCAGCGGCGTGGCCCGCCAGGTCCGAAGCGCGTTCTACGGCGCCGAGGCGCTCCGCCAGCAGCGCGGTCGCAACGAGGTCAAGGTGATGGTCCGCCTGCCCGAGGCCGAACGCGTCAGCGAGTACGACGTGGAAGAGCTGATGATCCGGACGGCCTTCGGACGCGACGTCCCGCTCAGGCAGGTGGCCGAGGTCGAGCGGGGTCGGGCCTACACGAACATCACTCGCCGAGAAGCCCGGCGGACAGTGACCGTCTCCGCCGACGTCGTCCCACGCGGTCAGACCGAGCAGGTGGTCGCATCCCTCAAGGAGTCCGTACTGCCGGCACTGGTCAGGGAATACCCGGGGCTCAGTTACAGCTTCGAGGGGCATCAGGCCGACATGCGCGAGAGCTTGGGTAGCCTCAAGACGGGCTTCCTGATGGCGTTGCTGATGATCTATGCATTGCTGGCGATTCCCTTCCGCAGCTACGCGCAGCCGATCATCGTGATGGTGAGCATCCCGTTCGGCATTGTGGGCGCCGTCATCGGTCACCTGATCATGGGGTACAACCTCAGTGTGATCAGCATGATGGGTGTCGTGGCGTTGTCGGGCGTGGTCGTCAATGATGCGCTCATCTTGATCATGTACGCCAACGAGCAGCGCGCAGCCGGGGCCAATGCCCACCAGGCTGTCCAGATGGCGGGGGTGCGGCGGTTCCGCCCGATCCTCTTGACGACGCTGACCACCTTCGGCGGTCTGGCGCCGATGATCTTCGAGACGTCGCGCCAGGCCCGTTTCCTGATTCCCATGGCCTTGTCGCTCGGCTATGGCATCGTGTTCGCGACGGTCATCACACTGTTGCTCGTGCCCTGTCTCTACCTGATCGTGGAGGACGCGAAGCGTAGGGTCGGACGGACGGAGGGGCTCCTCGCGGCGCCGCACAGTCCGGATTCTCGTGCGTCGATCGCGCCGCAATGATCGCCCGGGCACCAGACCCTCACCGACTGTAGGGCTTGTGCGGCACGGACGACGTAGGTCCCATTGGCGAGAGGGTGCCTGACCGAGCCATCGTTGCTTGGCCGAACCTGCGGGGCCGGGTCACTGGACGGTCGTCAAGGGCATGTTTCGGGACGATCGCCACACCGCTACCGCGTACTTGGTTGTCCGGCCGGCAACCAGACGCGGAAGTCGGACGTCTCCTTGTCCCAAGTCGCGCCGGCGGAGGCGTAGTCACACATCAGGATGTGCCCGGTTGTCTGGCCGTTCTCGCCCACGGGCACCGAAAGCGGCACGCGGAAGACCATCCAGAAGCCCTCGGTCGGGGCCGCCTTGTCCAGCTTCACGATTCCGTCCGTGGTCGCCTGCAACGACACCGGATGGTGAATCGCCTTGCTGCCGAGTCGAATGTCCCTCGCCAACACGATCGGCCCACGCTGGACGGCGACGTAGCGCTGAGTCGGGTCGGGGAACGGCACGATTCGGCCGCGCATGTCCAGGATCAGCTTGATCCGATCTCCAGCCTGCCACTCTCGGCGGATGGCTGCGGTCGTGCCGGCGACCGCCTTCGGGCCCGGCCTTCCGTTTACCTCCAGTGAGGATCGCTCGCTCCATGCCGGGATGCGCAGACGGACATCGAACGCCTTCGTTGGCTCGGGCGCCAGCTTGATGTGAATCGCGCCGGAAACGGGGTAGTCGGTCTCGATCTTGACGCTGACCTTCCCGCCGTCTGGCAGCGGCACAACGGCTTGGCCGGGAACGTACAGGTTCACGGCGATTCCGTGGGGTGCGCCCATCACCGCCACCGTTGGGAGTTGGAGCAACCCCCGGGGGACGTTGTTGACGCAGCATTGATGCGTTTGCAGATTGCAGTGTTTGGGGGCCGGCCAGTGCTCACCGGACAGGCAGAGTCGTCGCACCCCCCAGGAACCGTCCGCGTTCATCGCGGCACAGAGAACGTTGTACATCGTCCGCTCGATCTCGTCGGCGTACTTTGGCTCACCGGTCAGGCGCAGCAACTGGCACGAAAGCCGCTGCCAGTAGACGGCATCGCACGGCTCGCACTCGGTCTGGAGCAGGCGCGCGGCGCCCACCATCTTGTCGTTCTTGCCGATGCCGCCGAAGAGGCTTCGCTCGTTCGTCCGGATGCACGCGTGGATGTTGACCGCCGCCTTCAGGTAGCGCGGATTCCCTGTGATCCGGTGGAGCTCGGTCAGCCCTTCGACGCAGGAAATGAACTCATAGGCCTTGGTCCAACGTTTGGGGTCGTCGAACCATGCGTGCACGGGCTTGCCGGTCAGTCCCTTGTTGACGATGTCGGGGGGCTGGCCTGGACGGCTCGACCACTGGCGGACGATGTACTCGGCGTAATCGAGATAGCGTTTCTCCCCGGTGTGGCGGTAGAGCGACACGACGGGCCCCAGGATGGACGTGCTCGGCAGGCCGGCGAACTTGCCCGTCTCGACGATTGGGATATGCCCGGGCCCGACCTCGCTGGCCAGGTGATCCATGAATCGAACGGCGGCTCGAAGGACGGCCGGGTCCTTCAGGAGCTCGTAGGCCTCGAGCAGACCCCACAGCGTGTACTTGCGACACCACACGTTCCAGTTCATCCGCCGTCCGATGCAGCGAACGAATCCCGAGTCGTGGTACGTGCCGATGTAGCCGTCTTCGCGTTGCGTCGCGATCAGCTCATCCACCGCCCGGCGGATGAAGGTCTTCAGGGCCTGATCGCCGGTGTAGCGCTGGGCGGCGATCGCTCCGAGGATCCATTTCCCCCAGAACTCGCCTTGCCAGTAGCCTTGGTTCGGCTTCATGCGATCGTCTACGCGTCTGCGGAAGGCCTCGATTGTCTCGGGGTAGATGTGCGTTCTGGCGTAGTCGGATGTGATCCGTGCGCGAATCACGGTCCGGATGCGTTCCCCGACGTGGCCTTCGAGCTTGGCGTTCCCGAGCGGAAGGGGCCTCAGCACGTCCGCCACGGCCGGGGACACGCCGACATCCTGGGACGGCGCCGCGCCGAAGGCGACCCGACCGCAGAACAGGACTGCCGCCAGCCCCGTCAGGTACACGGTGCCACGAAGGGGCACCCTCCTGCGTCGCCAGCCGCCCCCCGCACAGCGCATTGCTCTGGTCAACATGCTCTCACCCCCATCAGGTCGTGGCAGGGCCTTCATTTGCCTGGTTTGGACCGCCTCCTTCCGCCGCGGCGACCCTTCTTACCGCGCTTCGAATCGGCATTGGGCGGAGCCTTTTGCACCTCCTTGTTTGGCGTCGGCATCGGTGCGCTGAGTTCCTTGCGCCATGCGAGCAGTCGGGCGTGTAGCTCCTTGACCCTCTCGGGCTGCGAGGCGGCGAGGTCGTTCTTCTCGCCGATGTCCTCATGCAGATTGTAGAGCTCCAGTCGGCTATCTTCGAAGAACTCCATCAGTTTGAAGTCGCCCGAGCGAATCACGCCGACAGGCATCGTCCGCCACGTTCCGCCTCTCGCGCCAAGGTAGCCGGGGAAGTGCCAGAAGAGAGGGCCTCGGGGCTTGTCGGTCTTGCCGCCGTGAATCAGCAGCGAGAGATAGCTCTCGCCATCGAGCGCATGACCTGGGGGCGGCTTGGCGCCGGCGAGATCCAGGAGCGTCGGGTACAGGTCCACGCTGTTGATCGGCTGGTCGCATACGGCACGGGGGACGATCTTGCCAGACCAGCGAAAGATGTAGGGCACACGGATGCCGCCCTCGTAGAGCATCCCCTTGCCGCCCTTGAGCGGCGCGTTGTCGGTGATGACCCCACCGTGGATGCCTTCTCGTTCGTAGCCGCCGACCCCCCCGTTGTCGCTGGAGAAGATCACCAACGTGTTCGTCGACAGCTTGAGTTCCTCCAGGACCGCGAGGATCCGCCCGACGCTTTCGTCGACGCTGGCGATCATTGCGGCGTAGGTGGGGTTGTGATGGCCACCCGCCGGGGGCTTGGGCTTGAACTTCGCGATGAGGGCCTTCTTGGCCTGAAGCGGGGTGTGCACTGCGAAGTGCGGCAGATAGAGAAAGAACGGGGCGTCCTGGTGCCGGCGGATGAAATCTATTGCCTTGCCGGTCAGGAAGTCAGCCAGGTAGGTCCCCGGCGGATAGTCGGCCTTGGGATCGGTCCGGAACTTGAAATGTCGCCCCGCTGAGACGACGGCCTCGTCGAACCCCTGGCGCAGCGGATGGTGTTGCCGGTCAGAGCCGAGATGCCACTTGCCGAACATGCCCGTGGCGTAGCCGGCCTTCTTGAGCGCCTCGGCGATGGTGACCTTTTCCAGGGCGAGCTTCTGGACGTTGTCGACCGGACGGAGCGGCCGGCTTCGCCAGTTGAACCGCTCGATGCTGCCGACCGTGTAAATGCCGGTCCGCGGCATGTACTGCCCGCTCATCAACGCGGCGCGGGTCGGCGCGCAGTTCGGGGCGCACGTGTAGCCGCTGGTGAACCGCATGCCCTGGGCGGCCAGACGATCGATGTTGGGCGTCTCGTAGTACCTGCTGCCGCAGCAAGCCAGGTCGGTATACCCGAGGTCGTCGGCCAGGATGAAGATGATATTGGGCCTGGTCGTGCCTCGCTCGCTGGCTTGACAGACGAGGCCAGCACCTGGCTGCCAGGCGAAAGCCGCCAGCATCGCTGCAGTAAGAACCGTTCGCATGAGTACACCTCCAGCGTGTTTGCAGTGCAAGGTCTACCGTTTCGCGTGACGCTACCTCATGCACACGACGCTGCCGTCGGTGCAAGCCATGTACAGCCGACCATCGGCGGCGGCCATACCATCGAAGATGGGGGGCGTCCCCAGGTCGCGCTCGATGAGTCTTTTGCCGGTGGCGGGGCAGACGACCCACAGCTTCGCGCCCTTGCGGCCCTCCAGCGCGGCGTACGGGTCGTCGGGGTCGATTACGTCGGGCGGACCTGCGAGGATCAACCTCTTGACCGGACCTTTGCCGCCAGGCTGGCTCGCCCTGGCTAGGACCATCGCACGAGCACGGACCGGAATCTGTTTCGACCAGACGGGCGGCTTGGCCCTTCGGTAGCCGGGGCCCTTCTCCCGATCGGCGTCCTTGCCTTCGAGCCGCATCTCGTTGCCGTTGTCGTCGGCGAAGAGTTTGTACCCGCCCTTGCCAGGGGTGAAGCTGGGGCTGTGGCGAAGCCGATCGGTGAAGACGTGCAGCCCGTAGGTGTGCGTGTCGTCGAAGACGAGGATCTGGCCAACCTTGCTGGCCTTGTCGACGAAGTAGTATCCCGGCCATCGCGTCCCGTAGGTCCAGTAGGTACGGTCCCACCATTCGTCATCGAGGAAGCCCGCCGTCGTTATCAGATGCATCGGCACTTGCCGCGCACCCAACGAGGTAATCCGCGGCGCCTCGACCTGCTCGAGACAGCGATCGAAGACGAGTTGGTAGAGGAAGAGGTGCTTGCCGTCGCTGACGAGCAGGTCCGATCGCGAGCCTTCCATGTCGAACGGCCGGCCCGTCTCGGTCGTGCAATCGGGGCGGCTGCTCTGGTAGCGTGTGTGATGCAGGACCCGACCTGTAGTCGCATCAAGGGCGTACAGGTAGATGCCGCCGTCGAGATACGATGACCGTCCGGCCGTGCAGTAGACCGTTGCTGCGGCCTTGCCGCGCTTGGGATCCTCCAATACCAGGACGTTGCCGTGAACGGGCCAGACGGACTCGATCTGATCCATCGCCACCAGTCGGCGATCCACGGGCGCGGCCTGGAATCGCCAGACCATCGCGCCGTCGCCGGTCCGCAGACAGTAGACCCAGCCATCCGCCGAGCCGAAGAACACCAGTCCTCGCCAGACGGTCGGCGGGGAATCAATCCGTCCGCCGGCCATGAAGGACCACAGCGCCTTACCGTCCGCGGCGTCGAGGCAGGTGACGGCGTGCTGATCGACCATGGACGTGAAGAGCTTCCCGTCTGCGACGACGGGCGGCGTGATCTTGCTCTTCAGCTCGGATCGCCAGGCTCGCTCCATCTTGAACGCGACGAGCGAAGACGCCTGGCCGCTCCGTTCCGGATCATGCCGGTACGTCGGCCAATCGTCCGAGCGCTCGCTCGCGCGAGCCTCGCGGATGCTTGGCTTGTCGTAGGCTGGCCCCTTGAGGAGACGTTGCTCCAGTGGATCGGGTTCGATCGCAGGCCGACTCGCGATCAGCGCGTTGAACCCCGACAGCTTCACGCCCGGATAGCAGAAGCACTGATGTGGCGGCGTGTACAGGATACCGTTGGCCGGTAGGAAGCCGTAGCTGCATGGCGCCCGGAGCCAATCGTGGCGCATATGATCGTCCGACTGGATGTCGAGGAATTCGATGCCGCGCTTGCCGAGGAGGAGATAGCGATTCGTCGCCTTGCTGCGGTAGCAGCGGAAGTGGTGCAGCGGGCTTATCAGATTCGCCACCCTGACGGTTCGTTTGATCTGGCCCGTATGGACGTCGCGGCCATGGCGTTTGACGACCGTTCCATCCTTCTTGCCGAACCCCTCACCGTGCCAGACCAGACCGTCGGCGACGAACAGGTCCGGGGGATGCGATGCGCCCGTGCCGAGGGCCTTATCGCCGTGCCACAGTTCCTTCCCGTCCTTGACCGACAGGGCGGTCACCCCTTGGGCGGCCGTGAAGAGGACGACGTCATCGTCCATGACCAACGTGCCCCGGGCGAGCCGCCAGGCGCGCTTGGGGGGCGGGCAGGTCGCCTTCCAGCGCGGCTGTCCGGTATCGAGATCGAGGCAGTGGACCTGCTGGCCGTCGTGGTAGCACACGCGTCCGTTGCTCGAGGCCAGCGTCAGGATCAGTATTCGCCTCTTTGGGGTTTGCCACAACACTTCTCCGGAGTCGGGATCGATGGCGCAGATGCGTCCCGCCCCCGGGGCGCCCAACGGATACTCGTGCGGGTTCCTGCGTCGCTGTCGTTTGTTCTTCGGGTTGGGTTTCGGCTTGTGCCCCATCATGAGGTCGTCGCGAATGCAAACGAGCAGCTTGCCGTCGGCGAACACGATCTCGTCGGTGCCCTTGGTTTTGTTGTAGGTCTGGAGCGTCTTGCCCGTGCCTGCCTCGATGGCTGTCAGCGGAGCGTCGTAGCCGAGCGTCACGTAGACGCGCCGGCCTTCGGTAACGAGTCGCCGCGGCAGCGTGAGGGGCGTGGCCCACAGGCCCCGCGTATTCCACGCGCGATAGCCCCAGTTGGGGATCGGCCGTTTCCAGAGCAGCATTCCGTTGAAGGCGTCGCGGGCGACGAGCACCCATTTTGGCGGGAAGCGCAGGTCGGGCAGGCCGATCTTGCCCTCGTCGTGGATGTAGAAGATGCGACCGCCGGCCGTCACGCATGCGCTGATCGACGAGTTGAACTCGTGGCTGCGACAGTAGGGGGGAGACGCCTTCCACTGCAAGTGCTGCGGAGGACCGACGAGGGCGTCATTGGCGACGGCGTTGTTCGACGCGTCGTGTAGGTAGTGTGTCCACTCGTCGATGTTCTTCGGTCGCGGTTTGGTGAGCCGGCGTGCCCCGTTGTCCCCCTCGATATACGCCGAGCCACGCGGGGCGAGAACGCGCAGGATCTCCTGATCGGGCAACGAGATCCTCTTCTCGACGAGGACCACATTCACCAGGTCATCTACGTACGGAAGCCGATTGCCCGAAAGGCGGTCCGCGCTGACCTTGCCGTATAGCTCTCGCTCAGCGATGTGTCGGCGAGCGGCTTGCACCTTCGCCGGGTCGGGGTCTAGACCGTGAACGAGCAACCGCTCGCGCCACAGGCCCGCGGTCCGCTGACCGTCATCGCACCCCACGTGCACGACAAGACCCCCGCTGGGCTTGGGGTCCGCGGCGCGTACGGATCGTGTGCCGAAACAGAGCAGGCCACCGAGGATCACTGCAACCACGAAACCGTTTGCGCCCTTGCTGACTTTGAGCATCATCGTCTTCCTCGCTCGCAGACGTGGATTCCCGGGACCTTGTTGAAACGAACCGAGCGGCTCGGCCTCGGACATGGTATCACAGCGAGGGTAGGCAGGATACGGCGGCCTCGTCGTTCGGCTTCGGCATGTCTTCCCCTTTCGCCCATCCTGGACCCGGCGCCACCTCGGGTTATGATTCTACGGAAGGAGGCTGCTTCTATGAGAGCGATCAGGCGGGCTGTGGCGTCAGCGGGCATTGCCCTGAGTGTGCTCGTGCTGCCGACGGGATTGTCCGGGGCCATCGTTGACGTCTTGCTGCCGTCTACGAGCACGGGGGTGCCGAACGGCAAGCTGGCGCTGCGCCTGTACACGCCGCAGGCGGGTCAGGCGCGATACCCACAAGGCGCTCCCGTCCTCATTTGGGGGTCGGGCGGGACGCACGAGGGGCTGATGAACAATCAACTGCCGGCCGGCTCCCGCGATCTGATCGTGATCAACTTCCTCTTTCCCGGCGGCGGCGATCCGAACTTCCATGGCTCGGACGGCACCTATGACTATCGAGGCCCTGCCAGCATCCAGGCGCTGCGCGACGTGATCCTCTACGCGGCAGGGCAGATGACCGATGACCTCGGTCGGACCATCGACGACGTCTCACCGGTGACGGTCCTGCATGACAACATCGGTCTTGTGGGCTCGTCCAACGGCGGCAACATCGTGGTGGCCGTCGCGGCGATGTACGGCGCGGACCTGGCGGGCTACCTGCGGTACATCATCCAGTGGGAGTCGCCCGTCTCGAGCCAGATTGCCACACGCGACTTCGGACGGATCCTGTTCGACCCGTCCCTGCCGACGCAGGGCGACTTCGTCAACCCGCGCTACGGCGCATACGGCACGCTGAGTCTGCCGGTCGACTTCAGCGACCTGGCGTATGACGCGGGCGGGCCGCTCTATGAGGTCTTTCACGACGGGACCGGCGACGGCCACTACACGACGATCGTTCATCCCCAGACGAGTCTGCCGACGCCCGATCTGAACCTGGACGGCGTGCTCGACGCGAATGAGGACTTCCCGTTGGACGCTTACCCCACCGCGACGAAGGACGTTTACAGCCGCGCGGTCACGCAGGCGTTCCAGGACAACAACGTCTTTGCCGGACCGTGGCCGTCGCACATCGCGACCGTCGCCGAGGCCAACGCCTACTGGGACATCCGCGAGGCCGTGCGGCTCTACGACGAGGCGGCACCGAACATGCCCGGCCTGGAGGCGATGGTCCTGGCCGGTGTTCGCGATCACGTCCAGGCGACGCCGGACAAGCCGCACGTTCGTCAGGCGTTCGAGGGCTGGCTCGGACAGAACGTCTGGGTCCAGGTCAACCCGGACGCGGCCTACCTCGTTCTGGCGGATCCCAATCTGACCGGTCGGACGGATCTTCCCGACAACGCTCCCAACACGCCTCCCGCCGACTGGGCCGACGTGGCGGCCTACGCCGTCCCCGCTGACATCGACAAGGGCGTCTATCAGCTCGCAGCCGTCTGGCAGATGGCCGACCGCGTGCAAGGCGTCGAGCTTGACGGCTCCGATCCCCCGGCCAATTGCTGCTGCTTCGCTTCCGCAGCACCGATGATCGTGGGTCTCCTCGCCCTCGCCGGAGGAGTCGTGTGGAAGCGGACCAGCATTTCTGAGGAGGACAGAACGTGAGCCGCGTGTGGATGACGTCGTCGCGCCGTCGGGAGAATTGGATCTTGGCGGTGTCTATCTTGCTCTTGATCGTTGTGTTCCCAGCTTGGCGGCTGGCCTGGGCAGCACAAGCGCTGCTATCCTCGCGCGGCAGCGAGCGCGCCACGTCGGGCAATGGCAGCAAGATCATCGTATCCGCCGGCAAGACCCACGTGGCCTGGCAAGACTCGACGGAGAAGGGCTACTTCGCCCGTGTTCGCACGCTTGATCGCAAGACCGGGCGCTGGTCGGAGACGTACACGCTCGGCCAGGGGCGCGACAACCATTGCCGGCCTACGCTGACGATTGACAGCAAGGGCTACCTGCATGCCATCGTCGGCGGACATCACAGCGGATTGCAGTACCGACGTTCGCTCCGCCCGAACGACGCCGCCGAGTGGACCGAGGTCGTCACGTTCGGGAAGACCACCTATCCGGTTCTGATCTGCGGGCCGGATGACACGCTGTATCTGACCGGCAGGCATGACGTGAACTGGAAGGGCCTGGACCTGTACCTCAAACCACCTGGCCAGCCCTGGCAGAGGCAAGGGCTTCTCGTCCAGAAGGGCGGGAAGTACAAGTGGTACGGGGCCTACCATAACGCCCTGGTCTGGGGTCCGGATCACAGGACGCTGCACCTCTCGACGGGCTTCTTCGAAGGCAAGCAGCCCCCCAAAGAGGCCCGCGGCGACGAGCGCCGAAAGTGGTCCGGGCATCACCAGGCCGTCGGGTACATGCAGAGCCGCGACTTCGGCAAGACGTGGCGGCGAGCCGATGGGACGCCCATTCCGCTGCCGGCAAAGGCCGAGACGATTGACATGATCGCCGAGGCCGAAAGCGCCAATCCCCAGCCGGGGATTCAGCACTGTGGGATGGCCGTCGACTCGAAGAATCGCCCGTACGTCGTTTATGTTCGCCATACGCCGACGCCGGGCCAATCATTTTTGGTGACGCCCGACAACCAGGGCAAGTGGCAGCACCGCCCGCTGGAGGCCGTTATCGAGAAGCACTGGCCCGGACTTGGTGCACTGGGCTACCAGGTGAGCATGACGGACGATGATGTCCTCTGCCTCGTGGGGACGCTCGTTCCGATCGACCACCCGAAGGCCAACTGGAACCCGGGTCAGTACGGTCTGCCCCAGTTCTGGACGCGCGGCTTCCCCGAGATTCAGCGGATCGTCTGGCTAGAGTCGCGCGACGGCGGCAGGACGTTTGCTGTCAGACCTGCTGTCGCGCACGATTCCGATCGGGGCACGCTGGTCCCGTCGATCGAGCGCCCGACGGGCTTCAACCGCATCACCGCCAGTCGCCCGAGCTTCCTGTACTTCGTCGGGCTGTCGCGCTACACGAAGAAGGGCGAGGTGATTGACAACAGCGTCTATTGGGTGACGGTTCCCTGATGGCCGACGCGCCCGACTGCAACCACATCGGTCCCTAATCCACGCGTCGGATGCGAAGCGTGCCCTTCCAGGGATCGTTTCCCTTGGTCCTGGCCACAACGCGCAGACCGGTCCGGCCCTTTGGGTCGGGTGTCACTTGGGCGGTGCGGTTGATGTTCCATGCGTGGGGGCGAGTCAGCTTGGTGATCAGGCGCGGCGCTTCGGTGCCGGCCATGACGGCGACGGCGCTGCGTACCTCCAATCCCGCTCGACCGCCTGTCTTTCGGAACGCCACTTCGTATTGCCCGGGGGCGCGGACGTAAGGCGTCAGGTCCACGTCGATCGTCTGCCACTGGTTCGTCAGCCTGACCTTCTTCCACTCGGTTACTTCCCGCCAACCGCTGTCCGCCCGACGGAGCCCCACATGGGCTTGGCCCTTCTTGGAGACTTCGTACGCGGCGAAGCTCCGGATGACCGGGTCGTCGACCGCCTTCGTGATGCGGAGGCGCAGGCTTTCGGCCGTCACCGTATCGACCACGTCGATCCGCTTGTAGCCGATTGAGGAGCCCTCGAGCAGCTTCTTCCATGTGCCTTCGACCAAGCCGTCTACTTCATAGGCCCGAACGATCTGTCCATGGCGGATGTCTTCCTGCGTGATGACGTGGTTGACCTGCATGGGTCGGTCGAATCTCAGCTCGAGCGTCCGACCCTTGCCGGACGTCTCGCCCTTCTTGTTCTCGTGGATCCGACGGATCGCACTGCCGAACGCCTTGTACCGTCTGACGTGGGACTCGGGGATCAGGCCGGTCGTGTCCGGCGTGGCGTTCAGCAGCAACACACAGCCTCGACCCACGGACGCGTAGTAGATCCTCATGAGGTGATCGAGCGGCTTGATCATGTGATCCGTGTCGGGCGCCCAGAACCACTTGTGGTCCAGCAGCGTCGTGTCCATTTCCATCGGCAGCCACACGTCACCGTCGGGATCACTGTGCCGGCCGGTGGAAACGCCCGTGATCGCGTCCTTCTTCTTGACGGCCTGCCAGGTCGGATACGGCGCGATGCCCTTCTCGTTCCCCGGCCAGCGGAGGGTCGCGTGCGGTCCCTGGAACACCATGGCCTTCGGGGCGTACTTGCGAAGGATATCACCGACCTCGATGACACAACTGCCGTCGAACCAGACTTCCGAGACCTCGCCGTATTTCGTGAGCACTTCGGTCCACTGCTGGCGAAGGACCTTGTTGTAGGCCTCCTGCTTGGCCGGGTCCTTGGTGCGCCCTCCGCTGCCGATGCCGGCGCCCCATTGATCATCGCCGGGGTAGACGTAGACGCCGAGTTTCAGGCCGTGCTTCTTGCAGCTCTTGGCGAGTTCGCCCAAGACGTCGCCCTTGCCGTCTTTGTACGGGGTGTTCTTGATGCTGTAGTCGCTTGTGGCGGTCTGCCACCAGCAGAAGCCGCCGGTGTGCTTGGCCACGAACAGGATCTGCCTTGCGCCGAACGACTTGGCCACTGCGCACCACTGGTCCGTATTGAGTTTCGTCGGGTTGATCTTGCTCAGCGGCGTGGAGTGATTGTCGTACTCCCGGCCCTGCCAGGAGCAGGGGTCAAGGCACAAGAACATCTGGATCTCCATCTGGTGCCAGGCGATTTGTTCGGGTGTCGGTATTGCGCAGGGGTTCGGTTGACCGGCCATGCATTGGCCGGCCAAGATCGCCACGCAGAGCGCCTTGCAGATGGTTGGTTTCATATGCCACCCCTTCTCCCGCTTGCGAGCCATCCGTTGGCTTCCATGCCAAGCCCAGGAACGCCATGGATTCTAGCACACGCATCGGATCTGTTCAGCGGGCGCAAGGCCGACTGCATACACGTTCCGTCATCTGCGGTGCTTCGGCACTGAGCCAGATTTCTCGTAAGAACTTTTCGGAAAACATTTTACAGTTATCATGGCTCGCGCTTGACTTTGAACGCATGTCTTATATACTTGTTAAGAACGGCTGTTCAAAACAGATGTTCATTCGCTTCTCTCAGGAGCGTGACGCATGGCGACAGACGAAACATGCACGAAGATCGCGGATGCGGCCGGACGAATCTTCGCCGAGAAGGGGTATCGGGACGCGACGGTTCGCGAGATTTGTCAGGCTGCGGATGTCGGGCTTGCGAGCGTCAACTACCACTTCCGGGACAAGCAGCAGCTCTATGCACGTGTGGTCGAGATCGCATTCGACTACGTGCGAGAGCATCGGCCCCCGCCCCCCGACCCTCCCGCTGGCACGCCTGTCGATGACTGGATTCGAGGGTTGATCCTCGATCTCACACAGCACGTCCTGCGGGACAAGGACGATTCATGGCAGGACCAGCTGGTGACGCGTGAAGTAAACGACCCCACGCCGGCTTGCCAAGACCTCATCCGCAGTCGGATCACAGATTACCTCGGGTCGCTGTTCCGCGCGTTTGACGTGGTGTTTCCACCCGAGACGCCGGCGCATGTTCGTTGGCGCTTCGCCTTCAGCATCATGGGCCAATGCATGTTCTATGACGTCCACCGTTCCCTGCTACGGTTGTTGGTTCCGGACGAGTCCGACGGGCCTCCCTACCAGATCGGGCAATTGTCCGAGCACATATCGCGCGTCTGCCTGGCCGCGCTGGGGCTGGCGCCGCCTTTGACGAAGCGCGAGGCGGGGGGTGAACAATGACTGCGGCCGAATCCCATGACCTGTCGGCTCAAGGCCGTGCCCAGACGCAGTCACAGACCCGTGCAGGGCAGGACCGGCGCCTGAAGCGCCTTGTGGCCCGAGGGGTGGCTGCCTGTGCGCTGATGGCGGTGGTGGGCACAGCAGCGCTTCTGGCGCTTGGCGATGGCGAGACCGCTCCGGCGCAAGCACCGGAGCAGCCCGCGCGTCAGGTGAACGTTGTGGTCGCCAAGGCGCGCATGATGACTTTCCGTCGGAGTCTCACCGTTCAGGGAAACGTCCAGGCCAGGCGCTTGGCAATGGTGTCTCCACGAGTCGCGGGGGTGCTGGAAGCCCTCTTCGTCGACGAGGGGGACGAGGTGGAAGCCGGGAAGACACGCCTGTTTCAGACCGACTCCGTCAAGCTCGGCGAGGCCGTGGAGATGAGCAAACACGGCGTCGCCGTCGCCGAAAGCTCGCTGCGAGTCAAGCGCGCCTCTCTGGAGCGGGCCCAGGCCGAGTACGACAAGTCCGAGTTCGACCGGCGGCGCTATCAGACGCTACGCGAGAGGGATGTGGTTGCCGAGACCGAGATGCAAGAGGTCAAGTTGAGCTATAGGCAGGCCGCGGCCACGCTGAAGCAGGCCGAAGCCCAGGTCGCCCTGGATGAGGCGGAACTGCAACGGGCTCGCTCGTCGCTGGCGATCGCACAGAAGGACCTCGCCGACTCGCTGGTCAAGGCGCCGATCAGTGGGCGGATTGCGGAGCGTTACCAGGAACCGGGTGAGATGGGCAATCCGGGCCAACCGGTGCTTCGGATCGAAGACACGTCGCTGGTGGAGGTGTCGGCTTTCCTTCCGGCGGTCGCCTACGGACAGATCGAGCCAGACCGAACCATGATGCACGTTGCCGTCAATGGCGTCGCCGTCGGGGAACACCCCGTCTCATACAAGAGCCCGACGATCGACGCCGCGCTGCGCACGTTCGAGGTCCAGTGCCTCATACAAGACCCCCCGTCGGCCGTCGCCCCGGGCGCGATGGCCGACGTCCAAATCGTCCTGGAACGTCGTCAAGGGTTGGGCGTGGCCCGCGACGCGATCCAAGAGCGCAGCGGCAGAACGGTGGTGTTCGCCATCAGTGACGCACGCGCGCGGATGATCCCGGTGGAGGTGGGGCTCGAGACGGAGGGATTCGTCGAGATCCGGTCGGGCGACCTGAAGGAGGGAACCGACGTGGCGGTCATGGGGGGCGTCTTCCTCGAAGCCGACTCACCGGTACGGGTGTTGCGGGGGGATTGAGCGATGTTTCTGTCCGACGCATCCGTCAGACGTCCGATTGCCATGTCCTGCCTGATCATCGGCCTGTCGCTGCTGGGGGCCAATGCCTATCGGAAGCTCGGGCTCGAGCTGATGCCCAAGCTGGACGTCCCTTACATCACGATCCTCACGGTGTATCCCGGCGCCAGCCCGGCGCAGATCGAGACGGACATCGCCAAGCGCATCGAGGATCAGGTGGTCACGATCGATGGCCTCAAGCACGTCAACTCCTCGTGCATGGAGAACGTTTGCCAGACCTTCCTGGAGTTCGATCTCGAGGTGGACGTGGACATCGCCGCCACCGACGTGCGAGAGAAGCTGGATCTGATCCGGGCGGACTTCCCGGAGGATGTGGAAGACCCGAAGATTCTCAAGTACGACCTCAACGCCAAGCCCGTCATTCAGTTGGCGCTGGCGGGAGACGTGTCGCTCGACGAGCTGTATGACTACGCCGACAACACCCTGCGCGACCGGATCACCGTGATATCGGGCGTGGCCGACGTGGAGTTGATCGGCGGCGCGAAACGTGAGGTCCACGTCCTGTTGAACCGGCGAGAGCTTGCCGCTCGGGGCCTCTCGAGCACGCACGTGCTCCAGGCCGTTCAACAGGGCATTCGGATCATTCCTTCCGGGCGCGTCCGCGAGGGCGGGACCGAGTACTCCGTGAAGTTTGACGCGGACTACGATGATGTCGCCGCTATCGCGGAACTCGAGATCGCCAACGAAGAAGGCCGGCGCTGCTACCTCAAAGACGTCGGACGTGTGGCGATGGCCACGGAGGAAGTGCGGCAGAAGGCCAGCATTGACGGATGCCCTTGCGTGGCCATCAAGGTGATCAAGAAGGCCGATGCCAACCCCGTTCGGGTCGTGAACCGTGTCAAGCAAGCCATGGCCAGCCTGGAGCGAAGCTTGCCTGGGGGAATGCGTTTGGCTTGGATCACCGACGACGGGCGGTTCATTGAGGAGACCGTCAACAGCGCTTGGGTGAACATCGCACAGGGAATCGGGTTGACGGCTCTGATCTTGTTTCTCTTCCTCTACAACTTCCGGTCGACGCTGGTCGTCGCCGTGACCATGCCCCTGACCATCGTCATCGGCATGTTCTTCATGCAGCTCATGAGCTTCACGTTGAACACGTCGACCTTGTTGGCCATCGGAATGTCGGTAGGGATTTTGGTTACGAATTCGATTGTCGTGCTGGAAGCCATCGTCAAGCGTCTCGATGAGACCGGAGACGTCAAGGCGTCCGCCCGTCTCGGCACCAGCGAAGCCGCCGTGGCCGTTCTCGCCAGCGCGGGCACCAACGTGGTGGTGCTCTTCCCGCTGGCCATGATGCCGAGCCGGGTGGGGCTGTTCCTCAATCCCCTGGCGCTGACGATGGTCATCATGACCGCAGTCTCACTCTTCGTCTCCTTCACGCTCACGCCCATCCTCTGCTCGGTCATCCTCAGGCCCAAAGATGCGAACGCACGATCGCTCTTGACGCTCATGGAGCGAGGCTGGAACTGGATGTTCGGGTGCCTCGTCAGCGGGTATCGCCGCGTGCTGCTTCTCAACGAGCGGCGCCGACCGGTGGCCGTCCTGCTCTTGCTGGGCGTGGTGGTTCTTCTCGCTCAGTCGCTGTCCCTGGCCAAGACGGTGGGGTTCGGGTTCTTCATCAACCCCGACCAGGGACAGATCTTCGTCAAGCTCGAGTTTCCCACCCGGTATGACCTCAAGCGCTCCGAGGAACGGGTGGCACAAGTCGAGGCCATCTTGGAGGGCGTGCCCGAGGTGCGGCACGTGCTGAGCACGATCGGCAAGGTCGAGGGGATATTCGGGCAGGCATCGGAAGGCGTCTACCTCGCCCAGATCCTGCTGAAGCTCTCGGACAGGGACGAGCGGTCGCTGACGATCGATGAGCTGTTGGCCGACGTGCGCTCTCGCGTGTCCGGACTGCCCGACTGCATCGTCACGGTCAGCATGCCCTCCTTCATTGGCGGTCAGCAATCGGACGTCGAGTTGGAGATCGCCGGCGACGACCTGAAGGCCCTGGATGGACTTGCCATGAAGGCCCAGGCCTTCTCGCGTGACCAGGGCCTGTTGGACCCGGACACGACGGTGCGGGTGGGCAAGCCGGAGATACGCATCCTTCCCCGACGGCCGACCCTCGGAGATTTGGGCATGCCCGCGACCGGACTGGGCCTTGCGCTGCGGGGCAATCTCGAGGGACTCGAGGCGGGTACCTTCAAGAAGGACGCTCGCAACTACGACATCGTCGTCAAGTTCGAAGAAGAGGAAGGTAAGGGGCAAATCGAACGCTTCCTCTTCCCGGGGAAACCGGGACAGCCGCTGCTGCTGGGGAATCTGGGGGATCTGTCCGAATCACTGGCACCGGTCCAGATCACGCGTGTCGATAAGCGCCGCGTGTCGAAGCTGTACGCCAACCTCGATCGAGACAAGCCGATGGGGACCGCCGTGAACGAACTGAGTGCCGCGATCGATGAGAAGGCGGATCTGCCTCCGGGCTACGACTACCGGTTCGCCGGAATGTACGAGTCGATGCAGGAGGGCCAAGCCGGCTTTTTGGAGGCGGCGATCAGCGCGATCATTCTCGTGGTTCTCGTTCTCGCCGCGATCATGGAGTCCTTCAAGCAGCCCGTCCTGATCTTGGTCACGCTTCCGTTGGGCCTGATCGGAATGCTCTGGGCGCTATTCGTGACCGGAGAAAGCATGACCATCTTCGTCCTCATGGGCGCCGTCATGCTGATCGGCATCGTCGTCAACAACGCCATCCTGATCATGGACCAGCTCAACCTTCACGTCAGAGAGGGCGTGGCGCGACACAACGCCATGGTGGAGGCGGCCACAGAACGGTTCCGCCCTATCGTCATGATTACGCTGGCCGCCGTCTTGGGGATGATGCCCCTGGCACTCGGCCAGGGCATCGGGGCGGAGATGCGCAACGGCGTCGGCATCGCCTCGGTCGGCGGGATTCTCTCGTCGGGTGTGCTGACCCTCTTGGTAGTACCCATCGTGTACGACCTCTTCACACGGCGTGAGAAGGCCCCGGGATAATCCTGCCAACAATCGCATAGGGGCGTCAGTGCCGAGAACACGCGCGCCCTCCTCGGTCCGTTCGACCGCGACACGGTGGCGACGGCGGCCGATGGCATCAAGACTCACCTCCGAATCTCGACAGCCTTGCTCAGAAGGGCGGATCCTCTTTAGCTTGCAGCGCGCAACACCATGGGGCGCTAGTGTAAATGACACTTCAAAAAAAGAACTAAGGCTGGATCTGTCCTCGGCCGATCTCTCTACCGAGCCGACGGTGGGGCGAGGGCGACGCCATATCCCTCACGGAAGGTTGCACATGTCGACCAGAAGCGGCCGCCAATCGGGATCGAGAGAGGCACATGGCATTGTTCGATTCACGAGGGACTCCCACAAGCCTGGCCCATGTCCGATCGCCGCGAGGACAAGGCAGTGCCTGGTTTCTTCCAGGATGTGCGCAGCAGCGCTTCGGACTGCACCCCCCCACGGATAATCTGTAAGCTCCCCCGCGAGCAGAGCGGCCAAGAATCGCAGAAAAAGACGCCAATAATCTGTCTATATGCCATCGGACCATTCCATAGGGACGCGGTCTTCGTCCGTTCGTTCCCCGTCGTCCTGACGCTCCTGCTGACTTGCCAAGCGCAGCAAGTCCTTGCGGCGACTGCCTACCGATCCATCGGGACCGACGGAGGCGTCCTGTATACCGAAGGAAAGGCCTCCGTTCAGGCTGGGTCGAGCACGGTGACCTTCTCCAACGCGGTCGACCTTCCGGGCGACGTCGGTCAAGGGGATCGGCTCACCCTGGATCCAAAGGGCGCCAATGAAGTCGTCTTCATCTTGTCTAGAGACAGCGCTGGTCAGGTCACCCTCCAAACACCAGCGACGAACCCTCACACCGTGGTGGACTACACCATCACCCGCGCGTACACCACCATCCAGGGCTGGGAAGACGATCGCCAGGGGGACCTGGTGGCCACAGACCGGATCGAGGTGGGCGTTTGCTACAACGACGGTGCGTTTGATGAACTGGTCATGATCGACGGGTCCACGACGGATGCCGACCACTACATGCATCTCACCGTGGCGCCCGGTCATCGCCACAATGGGATCGCAGGGCTCGGTGTCAGGATCGAGCCAACCGCGGCGGGGCACGCCATCCTGATCCAGGACGACCACACCCGGGTCGAGTGGTTGGAGATCACGGACTGGAGCACCAAGACCGTCGGGAGCTATGACGGCATCAACATCAAGGCCGACAATGTGCTGATACAGTACGTCCTTATCCATGACGACGGCAACGGCGAGGTGACCAACCCGGATTGCAACGGCATCACGCTCGAGCTTTCGAACATGACGGCCACCGTGCGCAACAGCCTCATCTACAACATCGCGCGGTCCGGCATAGCGATACACCTGGTGGCTGGCGCTACCCTGAACATCGAGAACTGTACCCTCTTGCGGTGTACGCAAGACGACAGCAATTCATCGGGATATGGCTGCGTTGGTCGCTACGGGGGATCGGGAACGATCAACGCCAAGAACGTCGTTGCCATGGACGCGGGGCTCTCCGGAAGAGACTTCTTCGGGACCGGGTGGGGGACGTCCTCCAACAACCTCTCGTCGGACGACACTGCCCCTGGGTCTTCGTCCTTGACAGACAAGTCTTCTGCCGACCAGTTCCTGTCGGTGGAGGTAGGGAAAGAAGACCTGCATCTACAAGACGGCGCGGACGCGATCGATGCCGGCGTCGATCTGTCCGAGGGTTTTGAGGACGACATAGATGGGATGATCCGCCCGATCGGAAAGACCTGGGACATCGGCGCGGACGAATACGGCTCGCCGGGGGTTACGATCACCGAGTCTGGCGGGTCAACAGATGTCGACGAGACAGGCCCGACTCTAGACGCTTACACGGTCGTGCTCGACTCACAGCCGACGGCGGAGGTGACGATTACGGTCACCCCGGATGGCCAGGTTGACCTGGGCGCCGGCCCGAGCACAGCGATCAAGCTCACCTTCACCCTTGGTGATTGGAATGTGGACCAGAAGGTCGTCGTCACCGCCGTGGACGATGCGGTGGCCGAGGGCGCTCACATCGGGACGATCACGCATTCGGCGACGAGCGGCGACGCCAACTACGACGGGATCGGCATCAAGACTGTGGAGGCCAACGTGGCCGACGACGACACGGCGGGGATCAGCGTGTCCGCCATCAGCGGACCGACCACCGAGGTGGGCGGGACGGCCACGTTCACGGTCGTGTTGGATAGCGAGCCCACCGGAGACGTCGGCCTTGGCTTGACCAGCAACGATACGACCGAAGGAACAGTCTGGCCGGCATCGTTGACGTTTACGCCCGAGGCCTGGGACGTTCCTCAGACCGTGACGGTTACCGGCGTGGATGATGACGTGGACGATGGCGAGGTCGGCTACACGATCGTCACGGCCGCCGCCGCCAGCGCCGATCCGTTCTACGATGGGCTTGATGCGAGTGATGTCGACGTGACGAACACGGATGATGACACGGCAGGGATCAACGTGTCAGCCATCAGTGGCCCGACCTCGGAGATGGGCGTGACGGCCACGTTCACGGTCCGCTTGGGTAGCGAGCCGACTGCCGACGTCACCCTTGGCCTGAGCAGCGGCGATACGACCGAAGGGACGGTCTTGCCCGCATCGCTGACGTTCACGCCAGAGAACTGGGATGCTTCCCAGATCGTCACGGTCACCGGGGTCGATGACGATGTGGACGACGGGGACGTTGCCTATAAGATCGTGTTGGCCGCCACCAGCCCAGACGCCAACTACGACGGCCTCGATCCAGACGGTGTGGAGGTGAGCAACACGGATAACGATGTTGCAGGCGTCCAGATCGCCGAATCGGACGGTTCGACAGCGGCGTCGGAGGCGGGGCCGACGTCAGATACGTACACCGTGGTGCTGACCAGCGAGCCGACGGCTGACGTCGCGATCACGATTGATCCGGACGACGAAACCGACCTGGGCGAGGGTTCCGGTCAAGCCATAGAGCTGATCTTCACGAGCAAGAGTTGGGACGTGCCTCGTACGGTCGTGGTAACCGCGGTGGACGATGCGGCCGCGGAAGGCAACCACACATCGACCATCGTTCATTCGACGACGAGCGACGACGCCGGGTATGACGGGATCGCCGTGCAGGATGTGGCTGTTGACGTGACGGATGACGATGCGGCGGGCGTCTGCATCTCGGAATCCGCCGGCTCGACCGTCGTGTCGGAGGCGGGACCGACGTCGGATACGTACACGGTGGTGTTGACTGGCGAGCCAGCGGCCGACGTTACGATCACGGCCACGCCGGATGATCAGACCAATCTGGGTGCGGGTGCTGGGGTCCCGATCGACCTGGCGTTTACGGCGGCAACCTGGGATCAGCCGCAGACGGTGACCGTGGCCGCCGTGGACGACGCCGTTGCGGAAGGTCCTCACACGTCCACGATCGGGCACTCGGCGACGAGCAGCGATGCTCAATATGATGGGATAGCTGATGAGAACGTCTCCGTCGAGGTGACGGACAACGATGCGGCAGGCGTCAGCATCACGGAATCCGACGGCTCGACAGGCGTTTCCGAGACGGGACCCACGTCAGATACGTACACGGTGGCGTTGGCCAGCGAGCCGACGGGCGCTGTGACAGTCACCGCCACGCCGGATGATCAGACCGACCTGGGCGCGGGCGCGGGGGTCTCGGTCAACCTGACGTTTACGACAGCGAACTGGGGTGAGCCGCACAGCGTGACCGTGGTGGCCGTGGACGACGCCGTCGTGGAGCGGTCTCACACATCGACGATCACCCACTCGGCGTCCAGCGGGGATGCAAGCTACAACGGCATTGACATTGGCGGTGTGACCGTTGAGGTCTTGGACAACGATGCGGCAGGCGTCAGCATCACGGAATCCGATGGCTCGACAGACGTTTCCGAGACGGGACCCACGTCAGACACGTACACCGTAGCGTTGGCCAGCGATCCGACGGGCGCCGTGACAGTCACTGCCACGCCGGATGATCAGACCGACCTGGGCGCGGGCGCGGGGGTCTCGGTCGACTTGACGTTCACGACGGCGAACTGGGGCGAGCCACAGACCGTGACCGTGGCTGCCGTGGACGATACCGTGGCGGAGGGGCCTCATGCATCGACGGTGACTCACTCTGTGACGAGCATTGACGCCGACTACGATGGGATTTCCGTCGAGGATGTTGCTGTGGACGTGACCGACAATGATGTCGCAGGCGTCCGAATGGCCGAATCCGACGGGTCGACAGCGGCATCGGAGGGAGATGCGCCCTTGGATTTCTACACGGTGGCCTTGGACAGCAGGCCGACCGCGAGGGTGACGATCACCGCTACGCCGGACGATCAGACCGACCTGGGCGCGGGCGCTGGGGTCCCGGTCGACCTGACGTTTACGACCGCGAATTGGCATGAACCGCAGTCCGTGACAGTCACCGCGGTGGACGATGCGGTGGCAGAGGGCGATCATACGTCGACGATCGTGCATTCAGCGACCAGCGACGATCCAGCCTACGACGCTGCGGCGATCGCGGACGTGACCGTTGAGGTCTCGGACAACGATGCAGGGGGGGTCAGCCTCACCGAGTCGAATGGCTCGACGAGGGTGTCTGAGGCGGGGCCGACGTCAGATACGTACATGGTGGTGTTGACCAGCGAGCCGACGGCCGACGTGACGATCACGATCGATCCGGACGACGAGACCGACCTCGGCGATGGCCCCGGTCAAGCCATAGACGTGACCTTCACGACCGCGAGTTGGGGTGTCCCGCGTGCGGTTGCGGTGACGGCGGTGGACGATGCTGCGGTCGAAGGGGACCACACGTCGACCATCACTCACTCGGCGACGAGCGGCGACGTTTACTATGACGAGATCGTCATCGCGGACCTGGTGGCCAATGTCGAGGACAATGACACGAGCGACAAGGTGGCGGGAGTAGCTATCACGGAGTCCGACGGCTCGACGGCTGTGTCCGAGGCGGGTCCGACCGCAGATGAGTACACGCTGGTGTTGCAGGGCAAGCCAACGGCTGTCGTCACGATCACAGTCGACCCCGATGATCAGACAGACCTGGGGAACGGCCCGGGCGCACCTGTCGATCTGACGTTCACAATGGCGAACTGGGACCGGCCACAGACGGTGACCGTGGTAGCTGTTGAGGATGCCGTGGCCGAGGGCGTTCAGACCTCGGCAATCACACACACGTCGACGAGCGGGGACGCCGACTACAACGGGATCACGATCGACACCGTGATCGTCAGCGTCGAGGACGATGACGCCGTCGGCGTGAGGATCACCGAACCCAACAGCGCGACGGCGGCGGCTGAAGGCGGCGGGACCTACTTCTACGCCTTGGCCTTGAGTTCCCAACCGACCAGCGAAGTGACCATTACGATCACCCCGGATGGCCAGCTCGATGTGGGCGCTGGCCCCGGCACTGCAAGGCAGCTGACGTTTGACGGTGGCGATTGGTCCGTTCCCAAGACTGTTACGGTCACCGCAACGCCCGACGACCTCGAGGAGGGATTCGACGTGGGCACGATCGAATATCGGGTCGAGAGTGCCGATGCGCGCTACGACGGTCTCCCGCTTCCTGACGTCCCGATCATTGTCTTTGCAGAGGTCTTGGATCCCAATAGCCAGGATGAAGACAGCCCGGGCGGGATGGTGGAAGCAGTGACCGTTACGACCAGGCGTTATGGCTGGTGTGGGCCGTTCGGTCCGCTCCTGCTGGGTGCGATCGCTTTGACGCTGATCGCGATGAGGTGCAGCATCGGTCCTAGCACACGGCGCACAAAACGTCGCGCCCTCGAATGAGACTGTCGAACTCCAGGGCCCCAAAGGTCCTGCGCAAGATGTTTGCCGGCGTCGAGCGGATGTCGACTGAACGGATGCCGGGTCTGCTGCCGTTTCGCTAACGGGCGATCGGTGCGGGGAGACACGCTTCGGATTGGTTTGCAGACAAGGAATTACAGCTCGCACACAGGTGTCTGAAATGGCGAGGCAATTCAACTCCCCAAACCTGATGTCTCTACCGTTGTCGAAGGGCAGACCGGAAGGCCTTCACGTTGCCGGCAGTGCCTGGCGATCGGTCGGAGCGTTGGCCAGGGGCTCCGTCGTCCATTTGGCAGCAAGCCTGCTCATCGCACTGACCTTCCGGACGGCGCAGGCGCAGTTCACGGATGTGACTTCCAGTGCGGGCCTCGGCAGCGTCACGGGCACCTATGCCGTTTCCTGGGGAGACTACAACGGCGACGGCTATCCGGATCTCGTCGTGGGGATCGATGGTTCCCCAGGGACCCTCTTCGTCAACAACGGGAACAACACGTTTTCCCCAGGACCGGCGCTCGGCAGCGGAAGCAGAGCGGCCGTCTGGGGGGACTACGACAACGACGGCGACTTGGATTTGCTTCGCACCTTGGAGAATGGGTACCTCTACCGGAACAACGGCAACGGCACGTTCACGCTCCTCGACGGTGCGAGCATTGGCTTTGCAGGCTTCACCAACCTCGGGTCGGCCGGTTGGATCGACCATAACGAGGACGGTCTCTTGGATATCTGGGCCCCGGCTGGCCAGAGCGGCGGGAACCACATCTTCCAGAACGACGGCGACGGCACCTTCACCGATCAGGGCTCCGACGCCCTGGGGTTGACGCCGAGCGGCAACGGCGAGACTACGGTCGTGGTCGACTACGACGGGGACGGAAGCACGGACATTCTGCATCGTTTCAGCGCGGTCGCGTTGTGGCACAGTGACGGCGACGGCTCGTTCACGAACGTTACGGCCACCGCGGGAATCAGCCTTACCGGCGACGCTGGCGGCTACAACGGAACGGCGTTCGGCGATTATGACAACGACGGCGACCTCGACTTCTACGGTGCACAGTCAGGGACGAACAAGCTCTACCGCAACAACGGTGACGGGACCTTCACGGACGTGGCCGCTACCGCAGGCGTTGGGGCCGGTTCATTGACTTCGCGTGGCGTGGCATGGGGCGACTACGACAACGACGGTGATCTCGACCTTTACGTTGCCCACAGCAACGGGACAAACAACCTCTACCGCAACAACGGTGACGGGACCTTCACGGACGTGGCGGCGACTGCCGGCGTCGACGATTCCGGCGGCAGCTACGGCGTCTCGTTTGCCGATGCCGACCTCGACGGCGACCTGGACCTGTTTGTCGCCAACGCCAGCGGCGCCAGCAAGTTCTTCCGCAACGACTTGAACGACGGCAACGCCCTGAAGGTGAAAGTGACGGGAGCCGGGAGCGGCTTCTCTCCCAGAGATGGAACCGGAAGTCGCGTGGAACTGTGGAACAGCGACAGCAGCACGCTCTTGGCCATTCGCGAGATCTCCGGCGGCGAAGGATATGGCTGTCAGCGTCCCCACATCGCTCATTTCGGGGTAGATCCCTCGTTGGCCTACACGGTCAGGGTCAAACTCACCAGCGGCCTCGAGTGCGTCAGAAGCGGGGTGGTTCCCCAGTCTGAGTCGATCGTCGTCGGATCCACCCTCCTGAAGAAAACGATCGAGGTGTCCGAAGGCGCCGGGATCAACATCGTCGAGTCCGCAGGATCAACCAACGTCAACGAAGCAGGACCGACCTCGGACACCTACACGGTCACGCTGAATACCGCCCCAGCGGCGAACGTGACGGTCACCGTGGACCCGGACGATCAGACGGACGTGGAGGCGGGGGCGGGCGTGGCGATCGACCTGACGTTCACGGACTCCGACTGGGACCAGCCGCAGACGGTTACGGTGACGGCGGCGGACGATGCGGTCGTGGAAGGGGCGCATACCTCGACCCTCACCCACACGGCTGTCAGCACGGACGGCAACTACGACGGCATTAGCATCGAAGACGTCACCGCCAACGTGACCGACGACGACACGGCGGGCATCACCGTGTCAGCCATCAGCGGCCCGACGACCGAGGCAGGCGGCACGGCCACGTTTACCATCGTCCTCGACAGCGAGCCAACGGCGGATGTGGCTCTGGGGCTGAGCAGCAGCGACACGACGGAGGGGACAGCGGCCCCCGTCTCGCTGACGTTCACTTCGGGCAACTGGGATACACCTCAGACGGTCACGGCAACCGGCACGGATGATGACGCAGAAGACGGAGATACCGTCTACACGATTGTCATCGCGTCCGCGACGAGCGCGGACACCAACTACAACGGTCTGGACCCCGACGACGTCGATGTGACGAACGCAGACGACGACACGGCGGGCATCACGGTCTCTGCCATGAGCGGTTCGACCACGGAAGCCGGAGGCACGGCGACCTTCACGCTGGTGCTGAACAGCCGGCCGACAGCGGATGTGACCATCGGGCTGACCAGCGGCAATACGGCCGAAGGCACGGTCTTGCCGGCGTCGGTGACCTTCACCCCGCCGAACTGGAACGTGCCCCAGACGGTAACGGCCACGGGGGTCGATGACGACGTGGACGACGGGGACATTGCCTACACGGTCCTCACCGCCACTGCGACGAGCACAGATACCGACTACGACGGCCTCGATCCCGACGACGTCGACGCCACAAACACGGACGACGACACGGCGGGCGCAACCGTCTCAGCCATCAGCGGTCTGACGACAGAGGCCGGCGGCACGGCTACGTTCACCATTGTTCTCAACAGCGAGCCGACCGCCGATGTGACGATCGAGCTCAGTAGCGGCGACGCTACCGAGGGGACCGTCTCCCCAGCGTCATTGACGTTCACGCCCGCCAATTGGGACGATTTTCAGACCGCCACGGTAACGGGCGTGGATGACGACCTGGTTGATGGGAGTGTCGCCTACACGATCAACACGTCCGCAGCGACAAGCACCGACGCCAAGTACGACGGGCTCGATCCGGATGACGTCGACGCGACGAACGCCGACGACGACACGGCGGGCATCACGGTTTCGGGCATCAGTGGATCGACCACGGAAGCCGGCGGCACGGCAACGTTCATGGTCGTCCTGAACACACAGCCCGCGGTTGCGGTCACGGTGGGCCTGAGCAGCTCCGACACGACGGAGGGGACGGTCTTGCCGGCATCGTTGACGTTTACACCGTCTGACTGGGATACCCCGCAGACCGCTACCGTGACCGGCGCGGATGACGCCATCGCGGACGGCCCGATCGCCTACACGATCCTTACGGCCCCCGCGGCGAGCACGGACGCCAACTATGACGGGCTTGACCCCAATGATCTGAGTCTGACCAACACGGACGACGATACGGCTGGCGTCACGATCACGGAATCGGACGGCTCGACGGCGGTAGCCGAGACGGGCCCGATTTCGGATACCTATACCGTCGTGCTGCACAGCACGCCGACGGCCGACGTCGCCATTACCGCCACTCCCGATCGTCAGACGGATCTCGGTGGGGGCCCCGGAATCTCGATCGACCTGACGTTCACGGCGAGCAACTGGGATCAGCCACAGACCGTGACGGCAACGGCGGTCGACGATGCGGCGGTCGAGGGCCCCCACACGTCGGCGATCGCGCACAGCGCTACGAGCAACGACGCAGGCTACGACGACATCGCGATCGACAGCGTGACTGTGAGCGTTTTGGACAACGACATGGCTGGCGTTTCCGTCCTCGAATCGAATGGATCAACGGTCGTCTCCGAGGGGGGCCCGACCTCGGACACCTATGAAGTGGTGTTGGCGAGCAGGCCGGCCGCTGATGTGACGATCACCATCGATCCAGACGACCAGACCGATCTGGGCCAGGGCCCTGGGCAGACAATCAGCATCACATTCACGAGCGGCAGCTGGGGCGTTCGGCGTTCGGTGGTCGTGACAGCGGTGGATGACGAGGCGGTCGAGGGGGCTCACGCCTCGACGATCGCGCATGCCGCCGCCAGCAGCGACGCGAGCTACGACGGCATCGTGATCGACAGCGTGACCGTGAGCGTCTCGGACAACGATATGGCCGGCGTGGCCATCCTGGAATCCGATGGTTCGACGGTCGTTTCGGAGGCAGGCCCGACATCTGATACCTACGCCGTGGTGCTGAAGAGCAGGCCGACCGCCGATGTGACGATCACGGTCGATCCGGACGAGCAGGTTGACCTCGGCGGGGGACCGGGGCAGGCCATCGACATGACGTTTGCGAGCGACGGTTGGGACGTGCCTCGTTCGGTGGTCGTGACGGCGGTGGACGACGCGACGGTAGAGGGCAGCCACACCTCAACGATTACGCACGCGGCCGCCAGCCTTGATGAGCAATACGACAAGTTCAGCATCTCCGCCGTGAACGTCACGGTCGAGGACAACGACGGCACCGTCGTGACGATCGCGGAACTCGACAGCGCTACGGCGGTGATCGAGAGCGGCGGCACGTGCACCTACACCCTTGCCCTCAGCGCAGAACCCGAAGGTGCGGTCACCATCGCGATCCTCCCCGGACCTTCGCTCGATGTAGGCGACGGCGCGGGGGTGCCTGGCGAGCTGACGTTCGACAGTAGCAATTGGTTCATCCCACAGCCCGTTACGGTTACCGCCGTGGCGGATCAGCTCGAGGCGGGACCCCATGTGGCGACGATCGAGCATCGCGTCTCGGGCGACGATGACGGCCTGATGCTCGCCGCGCTGTCGATCTTGGTGATCAGTGGTACGCCAGAGCCCAACGTCGAGCGTGGGGACGCCAATGCCCCCGATAGCGTTGTGGAAGCAGTGACGGTCACGACGAAGCGCTTTGGTTGGTGTGGTCCGATCGGCCTGTTTCCGTTGGGTGCGATCGTGTTGACGATGATCGCGCTGAGGGACAGGATCGGTCCTCCCATCCGGCGTACAAGACGTTGTACCGTCGAATGAGACTGCCCAATCTTGAAGGGCTCCCATGGGCGAAGACACGCTCCGTTACGTGGCGATTCAGACGCAGTGATGCCCGTAAGGGTAGAGGAAGACGGAGAGTCATCCATGTATTCCTTCGAGGTGAAATGCCTGCTCATTGCACTGGTTTTCGTTGGCTTGATATGCACCGTCTCCGGGTGTGACGCGCCGATTGCCCTTGTGGGCGTGCGTCCCGTTCTGTGGCCCACGACCATTCCGGTCGCCTTCGGGTTGGGTGCTTGGGCTGCTTCCCGAATAGAGACAACGACGGTCGAGCGGCGCTGCTATGTAGACGGCGTCGAAGTGGAGTGCTCTGACATCGCTTGGCCCCTGGAGTGATCGCCGTGCAAGGCCCAAGGGGCCTTGGCGAGCTCCGCATGCCCGGTACCCCTCTTCCCAGCTGTGGTCGGTAGCCGGGCCATTCCCTGAAGACCTCCCCCTGGCGGTACGACGCGGCCTGGAACGTGGTATCATCGCGCCGGGAACGTGCGCGGGCGAACGTCACACAGGCGGGTTGTAGCCAATCGCGGAGCATTATCCTAACCGGCCTGTGCCCTTATCAGAACGGGCAGATCGGCTGGGCCTTGCATGCCGACACGATGGTCCGGAAGGAGGCGGGAGCCAACGATGATCGACGCCGACGTGGTTGATTGGCTCGGAATCTTCCATCGCGTACGGATGCCCCGTCTGACTCGTCGTCGAGAAGGGGGGGCGATTCGACAGTATCCGGGGTACCGCTCAACCGTCGCCGCTTGGATCCTCCTGGGCGCCCTGCTCGGTTCGCTCGGACGGTGCACGGCAGCGATGGGGGCCGTCGAATGCACGATCGAGGTGGACTCCGTCCTGAACCCGACGCGCTTCGGCGCCGAACGCCTGGTGGACGGCAACCGCACCGACCCGGAGAGCCGCTGGGCCTCCGCCAGGGCGCAGACCGTTCACTGGGTCTGTTTTGGGTTTGCTCGTCCGGTCGCGTTGGACCGCGTTGTCGTCCACGGACACCGGGATCCCGAACTGGCGCTTGCTGACGCAGCGATCCAGACCTACGCGGAGGGCCGGTGGCGTTGCCTTGCCAGCATCAAGGGCAACACGCTTTCGGCCGTCGAGTTTCGCTTCGACAAGACGCGAACGAACTCGCTTCGCCTATACATCACACGCGCATGCCGCCGAGACAGCACCGCCAGGCTTTTTGAGATTGCGTTCTACGACGGTTCACGTCCCGTTGTCGTGACGAACAAGGCCGGCCGGACCGCCTCGAAGCTCGGCAAGCCGCGCGAGGTCCGTGTCGGCGATTCCGCACTCCTCGGTGCGGTCACGCCCTTCGGCGTCGAGGCGCTTGGGGCGGGAAAGGCGCTGCCGAGGACGCGCAAGCTTGTCGAGGCGTACTACGACTCCGTCCTGAGCTGGAACGCCATCCTGCTCGATCGGTTCCGCTCGCTACCGACGCGTCCGGAGATGGGCTACTACGGCAGAGGTGGAAGCGCCGAGAATGACGTCCGTCCGATTACGTATGCCGCTTTCGTCAACGCCTTCATCGCCGAGACGGATCCGCCCGGGGGTGGCGCCGACGTGAATCGGCGGTCTCGATCCCGACGAGAGGCCCTGGCCGCGCTGCGATACCTGACGCACGCACACGTCACCGGGGGCGGAGCGTGTCTCAACGGCAAGGCCTGGGGCGATCAATGGCAATCGGCCATGTGGGCGCGTTCGGCCGGCATGGCCGGCTGGATCCTCTGGCCACACATGGACGGTGGATTGAAGCTTGCGGTGGCCCGAATGGTCGAACACGAGGCGGACCGGTTCGTTCGCGCACGGCCCAAGAGCAGCGAATTTAAGGACACCGGCGCCGAGGAGAACGCCTGGAACGCCCAGATCGTCTCGTTGGCCTGCAACATGATGCCCAACCACGTTCGTTCGAAGGCGTGGGATCAGGCCGCCAAGCGATACCTGTACAACTCCTTATCTGTCGCAGCGGATCGGACGAACAATCGCCTCGGCGACGACGGCGTACCCGTCCGAACCTGGGTTAGGACGGTGAACGCACACCCCGACTTCACGGTGGAGAACCACGGGCTCGTCCACATCGGGTATCTCAAGACGACGTTGGGACTGATGGTCGAGAACGCCGTCCATTACCTCGTGGCACGGCGCCCCAGGCCGGCGGCATGCCTTCATCACGTCCCCGAAGGCTTCGACGTCCTGTCAAGCTGCATGTCGTGGGATGCCGTCCCCATCTACTTCGGTGGTAACGACTGGAAGGTCGTTCACACACAGTGCGTGGATACCGTCATCTACGCGATGCTCAGCCTGCTGACCAAAGACGGTCTTGCCTCTCGCCTCGAGGGCGACGCCCTCGGCGCGCTTCGCCGCATTCAGCGGCAAGAGGGCGGATTCTACAACGTTCGCCGCGACCTCGAGTTCGGAGGATTGTGCGCCACGCGACTGATCGCTTGCTACATGGCGCACGCCCTCCTGCAGCAGGAGGTCGCGCCGCTGGCCGAGGAGGCGCTCAATTGCCGCGTCACGGGCGTTCGTTACTTGGAGTCCGCCCGCGCCCTGCTCCATCGGACCCCTACGAAGTTCGCCTCCTTCTCCTGGGGTCCCAAACGGATGGCCCTGGCCATGCCCAGAAACGGCACCTGGGTGATCTGGCCCCATTTCTCCTCCTACTTGGGTCGAATCAACGGTGAGGGTTCCTCAAGCAAGCACACCCGGCTGGAGGGAATCCGACACGAGATTCGGCCCGACGGGTTCTGGGTCGTGGGGGCGCTGAGCCGTCTTGGCGGCAAGGTCCAGCACGCCTTCGCCTATGCCTCGCTCGCCAAGGACGTCACCGTCTACATCGAACGTCTGAGCGGCCCGGGGGGCGCGAAGATTTCGGATCGCCAGACCGGCGTCATCGGCCACGAGTATGGCTTTGGGTCCAACGAGCGGAGGCTGCACGGTCGACACGGCTCGACGCGCGTTGTCGGGGAGGGCGGCCAGAACTGCGTCATCGAGCTGGACACGGACTGGCTCAACATCGGGGGGCGCGTCGGCTACGTGGTTCGGCGAATGCCGAACGTCCCGAACGTCATGCGCTACCACGATCGCGTTCGAGGAGCGGGCCGCGTGCCGAAGCTACAGGAGTGGTTGAGCCTCGTGGGCGACCGGCCCCCCGTCAGCATCTCGACCGATCCCGACTGGTCGTGCGTCGTCACCTTCCTGAACCAATCGGCGGACCAGACGGCGACATGGGTCCGGCGCATTGAATTCAGCGCGGATGCGAACCAGGCTGTCTGCCGAATCGGGCAGGACGTCGTGCACGTCGACTTCGGCGAGATGAAGGCGTCGATACGCGAGGTGGATCGCGGAGCGTCTCGCTGACGGAACGATGCTCCTGGCCGCTCAGTCGACGGACGCCCTCGTGGGCGGCCCTGCGGTGAAACTCCAAGTTGGGCTCCACGGACTCCAGGCGCCACGCTTGTCTCTGGCTCGCACGCGCCAGTAGTATCGCTTGCCTGCAATCAGCCAGCCCTTGGGCACGTGCCATTCGGGCTTGCCGGAAAACGTCAGGCGTTCCAGGTCTTGTGCGACCGTCAGACTCATGTCCGGCCGGTCGCGGACCTCGAGATGGTGGTCGACGATCGGGTCGCCATCGGGATCGGTCGCCGGAATCCACCGCAGCACGGGCGCCAGTGAGCCCGCAGGCGGTTCTTCCTCGGGAGACCGGAGCGCAGCCGGGGCTAGAGGTGGGGTGTTGGCGGAGCTCTCTTGCCAGCGGTGCGTCACCTTGACGCGCCGAGATCCGCCCGTGTCGTCCCGGTAGGCAACCTTGTTTGGACCCACGTGCAAGGTCGGCAGCGAAGGGATCGACATCTCCATATCGGTTTCGATACGCAGGAAATCGATACCCATGCCCGTCGGATCGCCAAACGCCAGGAAGTCGATCTTGACGAAGTACTCGTACCTCGCGTTCATCTGACGCGTTGCGATGAAGTCGTCGATCGACACGTCGCACACACGCAACCTGCCGCGGCGTCCATGCCAGACGTTTCGCCAGGTGCGCCCGTCGTAGGAGAGATGGACCTTCGGGAGGCGCCCCCCCTTCGGCTTGCAGGCGAAACGGACCTGGACGCGCCCGCCGACGATGCAGTACGGGCTGCGCATTTTGAAGATCAATCCCGACCCGCGGTGGCCCTTCGCGGCGTGGACGTACGGCCGCTTCCCATCGGTGGCATACAGCGCCACATTGTAGTGCTCCTCGGCTCCCTCCAGCACGTGAGGTTTGGCTAGGTCGGGCTGATAGACCATCTTGCCGTTGGCGAACTTCGGCGGAGGTGTCTCCTTCTGTCGCCAGTTGTCGTGGTACTTGCCGATGTTGTCCCAGCGGCGGACGATCGATTCACCCGGTCGCAGCGTCAGGGCCATGGTGTGGCCCTGGGCCGCTTCGTACGGCGTGCCCGTGTTGGGGCCGTAGCAGCGAGCCCGGGAGGCGTTGTACTTCGGATGATCGGGTGCGGCGAAGCCCTGATGATGCGTTCGGGTAATGAGGGGCTTGTCGGCCGCCGCTTCTGCCACGCTGATCACGCGCCGATTGTCGCGGCTGAGGTAGAAGGCCTTGCGGTCTGCATCGAGCATGTGCCAGGCGTCGTCGTAGAACACCTCGGAGACCCAGTGAGCCGAGGCGAAGTTGATCACGCGCGATTTCAGCCCGAGGCGGGACCAGATCGTGGCCATGCAGATGGCCATGGGGCCGCAACCGGTGTTCTCGTAGCAGTTGAGATGCTTGATCGGATCGTATACGTCGCCCTTCTTGACGCCGTGTTCATAGTACAGCTCCGGCGCGTTGTGGTGGTAGAAGCTGTCGCGGAAGACCTCGTAGACGGCAAACGCCTTCTCGCGGTCGGTCATGCCCGGCTTGACGATCTCGTCGACCAGCGTATCGATGGAAAACCAGTCGTGCCGGTCGTTGATCACGACACGCGGATTGACGACGTCCTGTTGGCCGACGTTCTCGAGGGTCAGCTCGATATTGGGCTGGAAGCCGGCCTGTTCCATCATGTGATGGCCGTCGAGATTGACGTATCTGGCCGTGTTGAAGCTGTCCAGCTTGCCGCCGAGGTGGATCGTGTATTCGGCGCGCCCGGTTTCGATCAGCCGCGTGAGCTCCCTGGTCGTCGGCTTGGTGGAAGCCTGTTTGGACTGCTCGCAACGAACCGGCTTGGCATTCGACATCGCGAGGATTGCCCAAGCCGCCGGGATCATCCATTGCCGCATGGTGTCACTTCCCGGTACGTGTCCTGCACCTGATCTTCAGGGGTTTGCCCGGAGCCACGTCGATCGACATGCCCTCGACAAGGGCTTGCCCCTTGAGAACACGGGGAGGTCGCTGGCCGACGCTCACGGCGTACTCCTTCTCCGGCCGGACTACGTACCACTGCGGCATCTCGTTGATGCGAGCCCAGCCGATCCTTGCTCCCCGGTGTTCCGTCCGGGGACCATCGAAACACAGCCTGCCGCGATAGGGGGCGTCGGACTGCACGGTCAAGAGGAGCTCACCGTCCCGCTGCACGGCACCGACGCAAAGCCCCGGCTGGACCGGCACGTGACGGACGCCCTGCGAACACATCATCATGTGGATACACAGCGTGCGGCCAGTGCTGCCGTCGAAATGGCCGCCGGTATAGGGGCCAAACGTCTTGGCCGGTTGTCGGCGGTGGATATGTTGCAACGTGGCCCAGTCGAGCCACGCGAAGCCGTCGCCCACCTCCGGGTAGCGGTTCCACAGGACGATCATGCTCTCATAGGAGTCGCTCCAGTCGTCACTCGACCTCGCCCGGGGCCAGAGGGTCTTTGCGTACTTGCCGTAGTCGGCCCGGCTTTCGAGCAACCAGCGAAGGGGTTTTGTGATCGCAGCGCGATAGCGATCGATGCCGGTGGCCCGATCGTAGTTCTCGTGGCCGAAGAGCACGTAGCCCCACGTGTCTGTTGGCTGATTCCATTGGCCGGCTTCCTTGGCCTTGACACAGAAGAGCCCGGTCACGGGATGCGCGGCATCGACCAGGATGCGGTCGAGGAGGCGCTCCAGCGGCTTGCGGTATTCCGCTGCCTTGGGGCGGCGGAGCTTGCTCTCCAAGATGAACAACTCGGCCAGCCCGGGCGTGAGCTCACAACCGTGATCCTGGTAGCGAACGCGCTTGATCGCGTGCTTCGGGTCGAGCAGCAACCGATCGGCGATTTCCTCGGCGGCCAGGAGGTACTTCTCGTCGCCCGAGATGGCGTAGAGCCGGGCGAGCGTCTGAAGCATATTGCCCCACGGCTCATGCCCCTTGAAGGACTGGAACACGCCGCCGCGGTTCTCCGCCTCGGCGAGCAGGGCGTCGGTCAGCCGGACCATCTCCTCGTACCAGATGTTCTCGGTGCCCATCACCTCGACAATCCGTATCAACCCGTCGCGGAGCCACTCGGAGAGCTCGCCAAACGTGGCCATTCGCCCTGGCTCGTGCGTCTTCAAGCTGTACACAGCAGGAATACCGTTGGGCGTCGCACACAGCTTGCGAGAATTCACCATGGTCTGATGGAACGTCCCGCCGGGCTCGTTATGCTCGGGAGCGACGTAGAACGCCATGAGCACCAGGGAGGAGTAGTGATCGGCCGCTTCGTTGTGGTAGTCCCAGGTCTTCCCGCGCGAGTACAGGTGCGTCTTCGGGTCGCGCTTCAACTCGATCCAGCCCCGCATCAATCGGCTGACGTTCTTCCCGCAATCGGCATAGATCTTCCCTCGCGCCTGACTGGCACGCCAGAGGTCGGACGCCCGGGAAGGCTGCGGTTCCGGCGCCGCCCACGCACCGACCGTCATGTTGACCAAGAGCAAGACCGCGCTTGCATGGACCCGTTTCTCAGACAAGGAAACCACCTCCCCGGCAGAGCAAGATCAACGACGATCGGAGCTCTCGACCACCTCGCAGGTGTTGCTGGCATGCTCGCAAGCATCTGCGCCTCCCAACACGGCGATCCCCGGAGGCGCCCAGATGAGTATAGCCGCGCGGGAAAGAAACACCAGTGCTGCTGCGATCGCGAGCTGCCGTCGCCCGGGCATAGGTGCCATGGACGTCTTCTGCAAGCTAGCGGATAGGGTCTGGGGGCTTTCGAGCGCATCTATTGGCGGGCTCTTGCGTCTTGGGCTCGCCAGCAGGCATTCCGATCGAAGACGACGTCATCGCCCACGCCGTATTCGTAGATCGTCCACGCAGTGCCCAAACCGATCTTGGCCTCTAACTCCGCAGCCGGGATCTTGTCGCAAAGATGCACGTGGTTCGTTCCAGGTTCGTGCAACAGCGCCCAGGCCTGGTAGGGGAACCCCGTCACGCCACGGACCTTGTAGTCCACGCCCGGTTTGCCGGTTTCCAGGTGCCCGCCGTAGTAGAAGCAGTCGCTGTGATCGAGTTGCTTGTCGATCTCGCACAGGCCAGCGAAGGGCATGTTGATCTCCGGCCCGTTGCGGATGACGCCGTCTTCGAAACCCACGGCGATGCCCTCGCCGATGACGCCGGATGAATCGAGCGTCAGCGACGTCCGGTTCGGTCCAGCAGGCCGGGCCTGCACGATGCGGTAACTACTCAACCGCTCACCACGGTTGTCAATGACAACGCGCCGTCCCGCAAGCGAATCAGCAAGCGGCGTCTTGCCTTCGACGACGATCGTGCGAGTGGTGCGGTCAACGGCGGCGATCTTCGCCGGCGCCGAAGCGGCAGGTAGCGTCAGGGCTCTCTCGCCGAACGTCAGTCGCGTGCCTTCGACCAAGTGCATCTCGACTACGTTGTCGTTGCGCTCTTTGATCAGGCCAAACCTGCCAGTCAGCGAGGCGTCACCGCACGCCACGCCCGAGCTGCAATCGCTGCAGGCCAGTACGATATCGCGTCCTTCCGGCACCGAGATCTCCAGCGCGATCGGCTCGTATGCGGACTCTCCGGCGCACTCCGTTCCGAGTTGCCTGATTCGTCCCAGCGTTCGGCTCCCGGCGTAGGCCTCCAGGATCGTCACGAACTGCGACCGCAGGCCCGGCCGGCCCGCTCGATGCGGCAACGCCCACTGCAGCACCTGCTTGTCCGGGGCGATGGGGGCGCCACCCCGGGCCGTAATCAACTCCGTTTCGCCCATCGGCACGAAGTTCAGGCGCAGATGGAGACGATCGTCAGTGTCATAGTCAAACGCGACCGAGGTCACGCCCGGCATCGGCCCGCGCGCCACATCCCTCAGATGGCAATAGGGGTCGAATCGTTGGCGTCCCGAAGCGTCCTTGTATCGCTGACCGTACGCGACCGTCGCCCCAGCCAGCGTGCCCTTGTCCTGTTTCACCAGGGACGTCCCGACGACGTCCATTGGCTTGGGCGTGTACGCGCCGTGCCAGCTCTGGAGATGGTCCTTGCCGTCGGCGACGCGGAAGATGTCAACGACGTACCAGGCATCGGGCGATACCTCGATCTGCGCGAGCATCCGGCGGTAGTCCGTTACGTCCGGGCCATGCTTGCCTCGTGGTTCGCTTCTTCGATAGGGGCGCTTGCTCGCCTCCATGACCTGACAGCCCGGAGCGATCGACCAGACCGTCAGCGATCCGATCACCGTCGAGCAGGGCTTCTCGTCCCGATCGACCACGACCGTATTGTGCGTCAGCAGACTCCACTCCCACGCGGACGCGAAGTTCCAGGACTGCGGATAACCGATGTTCGGCAGCAGGTCGCGACCGAACCCGTGCATCCCAAGCATCAGCGGGTCGTAGTGCGCATGGCCGCGCAGGCCGCCGTAGAACAGTGTGACGTCTCTCTGGTTCGGGCCCTTGCCGCTCCGCAGGATCGCCAGCCCATAGCCATAGAGGTATTCCGACGGCCTGACCGCACCCGTCTTGCGCGGTTGCCTCGTGATGCTCGCGGGCGACCCAACGTCGCCGACGCAGATCGTGTAGGCCCCGCCCAGCGCCTTGATGGCCGGCTTGTACGTATCGGTGAACCGCTGGAGCTTTTCGTTGGCACGGATATCGGGGAACCTGGCCTCATCCACCTTTCCCGGAGAGACCGCCTTGATCCTGGCGATCAGGTCGCCGGCGCGCTGGAAGCCGGCCCGGGCGTCGTTGTAGCTGGTCGACTCGTAGCTCGAACCGTCTTTGAGGAACTGGTTGCCCACGGTCTTCAGCCGGCCGGCTCCGTAGTAGAGCCACTCGAGCGCGTCGGTCGTGTTCGGCCGCCTCGGACCGAAGTCGTTCATGACCAGCCCGAGTGTTGCCATCGCTTCCTGAGCCCAGCCGACGTTGGGCTGGATGCGCCGATCGATGATGGCCTGGATCCCGGGCCGGAGCAGGCGGTCTTCGATGTACAGCTTGACGTCATCGCTGGTGCGGATGCCCGGGACGTGCTTGCGGGCGAAGGCCAGCAGCTCGACGTCTCCGTCAATCCCCGCGACGATCTCGTCGTAGCAGGTGGCGCTGGAAACCAAGGCGCCCGAGGACCACACGACATCCGAGATCATCCCCGAGCCTTGGCCGTAGCCCGGCTTGTACGTCCGGGCCCTTCGATCCGTGGCATTGGGATACTCAAACGCCTCCTTGAGCAAGCAGATTGCAGCCTTGTGGGCGTAGCGCGTGTCCCCCGTGATCGTGTACGCCCGGCCGAACGACCGAATCGCCGGTTGAATCACCGTGCCGTACGCGTAGTGGGAATACAGGCCGACGAAATGGTAGCGCTTCTGGTCAACGACGCAGCCCGTGCCGTCGTCCGGAAACCTACCGCCCTTCATATCCCCTGCGGCAAAGTCGTTGCTCGGATAGGTCTCGCCGCCGATCGGGCACTTGAGCTTGTAGGGCAGCTTCTCGCAGTCCACGATCCACGGATAGAAGGGATTGACCTTGTAGATCGCCGATCCGTGGATCGGACAACCCAGCTTCGGCGAGGCGAACGGGTCGTCCCCGACGGTGACCACCCGCCTGATCTTCGTCGAGGGCATGATCGTCCAGAACCACGCGTCTGGCTTGTTGACCCAGGCCTCCGCTGGGGCATGCCCCGTCAAGGCACACAAGTGTCGCTTGCTGCCCTTCAGGCAGAGCGCTCGCATGCGGTCCGATCGGCGATGCGCTGCGGCTATTCTCTGCGTGACGAGCGTGGACTGGGTCTTGACGGGGATGTCGCCGGCAGCTGCCGCCGACGAGAACGCGCAGATGACTATGGTGCACGCCGACATGGGGAATCAGCGTAGACCTCGGCGAGTCCCAAGGCAAGGTATGTTGGGCGGCATCGCTGCGTCGCGAGAGAACCACGCAGGATCTGGCCGCGATCCACCGATCACTCGATCCCGCATCGCTTCGCGACCGACGGCAGGAACGTGGCCAGCTCCCCGTCGAGGATCTCGAGCTTGGCGCGGATCATGTCGGCGGCGTGGGGAAAGGTGTGGTCGCCGCCGTAGTAGCAGTCGAGACGCATGTCGCCCTGGACGACGGGGAGGGCGGCGATCGTGTTGGTCTTCTCGTCGAGCAGAACCGTTCGCCAGCGAGCGTAGTCCTTTCGGGCCTGCGCCTTGTCGGCGGCGGTCCTGTCCATGTCCTGCTTGCCGGCCAGCGCGAGCAGTCGGTCCCGCAACTGGCATGACTCGTAGAAGTCCGCTTGGGTCCGGGCGGTGTGATGGAACCAGCGGACCGAAGACGCCTCGGCGTCAAACGTGAGGCGGTAGGGGTCGGTTACCAACCGCGATGCGGCCTCAATCTCCGTCAGCGCCCTGGCCAGGCAGCCCTCCATCTTGCGGTAGTACCGCCCGAAGACCGGCACGTTGCCCCGCGGCGAGGTGTTGAACGTGGGCTGCTTCTTGAGGCCATCGGCGTCAGAGATCTCGGCGTGGAAGAGGTACAGGCCGTAGAAGACGTCGGGGAGCTTGGCCTTCGGATCGGCGCACATGGGATGCGCGGGGCCCAGGTAGTACGGACCCGTGTAGTACGGCGGCAGCTCGGGCGAAAAGTCGATCGCCGCAGAGACGTGCTTCCAGGCCTTGCGAAGATGTGGCCCCGCCTTCGGACCGGCGATCCGAGCGGCCAGCCTGGTCAGCACTTCTTCGTGATCCGGCACCGGGTCCCACCAGACCAGCTTGTAGCTCTCGGCCGCGCTCGTGCCGTAGCAGGGCCGAAACGCGGGAAACACCCACGCCCCTGTCGCGCCGCAGGACGCCATCGCCTCGGCTCGGGCGATCCAGCGGTCCAGACAGGGGATGTGCGGCAACCGCGGGGCCTCGAACCCGAGCTCCGGTTCGCTCTTGACGTAGATCGAGATGCCGGCCTTTCTGCATGCGGCGATCTGGCTCTTGGCGCGCGGGCCCGGGCCGATCATGTCGATGCTGTAGTCCCACAAGTGCTTGTTGACGCCCTCGGGCTTGGCGACGTACTCGGACTTCTCCATCTCGGTGTGGATGGCCGTGCCGCCCTTGAGCTGCGAGATGAACAGCGCCTGGTCCTTGTCCGCCGACCAGACGTGCTCGGCCGAGTAGGGCCAGGCAATGATCTCGGCCTTAGGGCTCACGCGCCGCGCCGCCTCGGCCATCAGGTTGCACAGGTTCGCCACGACCCGCTCTGCCCCGAGCTTGTCGCAGCGTTTGCAGTTGGTGCGGCCCTTCTTGACGCCGTACGGACGCATGTAGCAGTGGTAGAACCCCTCGCCGCCGATGATGACGACCATCCCGTCAAGCTTGGGGTCGGCCCGGAAGACGCCTTCGACGCTCTCGACGATGTATCGTTTGACCAGCGGGTGTTCGGTGCACAGGACGTACTCGCCGTCGGCCTTCCAGGTCAGCGCGCCGCGAATGTCCGGGTGTGCGGCGAAGACCGGGTCGTCCTTGGGGAACTTCTGCCGCGTGTTGACGAAGCAGTAGGTCTTCAGGCCGTGGCAACGTGCCTCCTCGGCGGCCTTTGCGTTTCGCTCGGCCAGGCCCGGCACGCGCCGACCGGCGAGTTCGGGGATCGCGTCCGACCTCGACAGGGCATGCAGGCTTCCGCCCCCCGCGAAGCAGGCGTTGTAGCCCATGAAGACCAGATCGCGGGTAGAGCCCATCCAGGGCACCGTCCCGAGCCGAACCGCGAGCCGCGGGGTGTAGACCGTTTCGCCCTTGCAGAGGATCGGGGCGCGGTTCAAGCCCATCCGCTCGACGAGCTTGACGATGCCGTCACGAAGGCCGTTCGCGTCGCGACCGCGGACGATCACGCGATCGGCTCTGACCGTGATCGTGAAGCTCTCTTCCGACGCCGGGGCCCCGCCGCCGCTGTCTATCAGCGCGATCGTCCTGGCCATGTCCGGGCCAGACAGTCGGTCCTGCGGACGCGACTGGACAGGCAGGCGGAGGCCCATTCGCTCGGCCAGAAAGTCGCCGAGGTAACCCGCCATGAGTCGCGTCAGCGGCCGGGCATCGGCGGGCAAGACGATCCGCCAGTCGGCGCCGAGCATGATCTCGTCGTCGGCGGGCTTGACCGACGCGTCACGACCAAACCGCGCGAAGTAGTCCTTCGACAGCGCCGAGAACCGACAGGCCTCGTAGACGGCCTTGGACTCTCTCCCGAGCCGGGCGCCGATCTCCTGCAGTGTCTCGGGCTTACTGGTACTCGCCGATTGGCTCATCGCTGTGCTGGTCAATGCCACGTTTGCCGCCAGGATGCATGCAATTCGACGTGGTGTCATGCAGTGCCTTCCTCCGGTGACGCGAAACCCCATCGCTGCGAAGCGTACGGAATCAGTGTGGCAGAATCCAGGGGACAAGCGACCGGAGCCAGCGACCGGCAGGCAGTGCGCCACGCCACCCCGGACACAAAGGCCACACCGATGAGCATCGCCCGCCTCATGCGTCAGCGCTCCCGATCATCCTCCTTACCCACCCGGCGGCTCCGCGATCTCGATCGCGCTGATGATCGGCGGGTCGCCGGTCTTGGGCTTGAGTTCCAGCGAGAGCCGGTCCGCGGCCTCCAGCGTAAGCTGCCTGACGATCGCTCGCTTGCGGCCCTTGGCCTGATCCTCCACGTTCACCTCGCTCAGCACCGTCTGCCCCTGGAGCAGCACGTCGAACGTGCCGGTGCCGCCCGCTTTGCGAAGTTCGCAGAAGTGCAGCGCGATGCGGTACTCACGCGGCGGCGCGCCCTCGGGGGCGAGCCGCACCTGCAACTTAAGCGGCCCGAGCAGCCCGCAGGAGTAGAGCCAGGGCTGGTCGGTGCTTTCGATCCGCGTCCAATCGGGATTGCGCACGATCGGCCTGACCGCCGATCCTTCACCGAGCGCCACCCTCCCCAGCAGGTCGTAAGGCACCCGGCCCATCCCCCCGGCGCCGCGCGGGCCCACGGTGGCGGGGCGCGGGAAGGCGAACCAGACGTCGTCTGCCCGCGCGCCCGGCTGCTTGTCGCCGGGCGCCCCGAAGTTGAGCCGCAATTGCCTGATCCGCCAGTTCTTCGGCCGCCGCGCTGTCGTATACAAGCCCCAGTGATTGTGGCGGCGGTCGGGCACCATCGCCACGGAGGCCTTGTAGTTGTACGCGCACGGGCAGGAGCTGGACCCTTCCGGCACGAGCACCAGCCCGCACGCGGGAACCATGTTCACCCAGCAACTTGCTCGCATGTTCGGGAAGTGGTACACGCCGCTGCGACCGGCCAGGTCGAAGAAGCCCATCGATCCGGAGCGTTTCATCAGCACGTTCGGGCAGCCGGACAACTGGCCGCAGCCGCCGGTCACGCTCGCCGCAAACGGCCTCGGCTCGCCGGTCAGGGGATCCGGCCGCAGGATCGGCTTGCCGGTGCGCAGATCGCAGGCTTCCGGCAGGTACGCCACGCCGTCCACGATCACCGGCTGCCGGGCCGGTCTGTCGCGCGTCCAAAGCAAGTGCCCGTCTTCGGCCGCGAATGCCGAAACCCCGGGCCCCTCGTGCTTGGCCCGCATCCCGTGCCAGATAGGCGTCGTGGCCAGGATCACCCCCTCGGCCACGCACAACGAGTTCTGCCGGGGGCCGACCTCCCGCGTCTCCCAGAGCAGCCTGCCCGAGGCAAGATCGAACGCCTTCAACAAGCGCGGGTGCGGTGCGCCGGGCAGGCTGAAGACCGGCTTGGCGTTCTTGCGGGGTGCCCGCTTGCCCCGCCGCCACGAGCGACGGAAGACGTCGGCCGGCGCCAGGCCGTCGATCAGCACCAGCCGCTTGCCCTCGATGGCGATCGCGTTGGAGTCGATGGCGCTTTTCGCCCGGTACGTCCAGCGCGGCTTGCCCGTGGCCTTGTCCAGCACGAACAGCAGGCGGTTCGCCGGATGGGCCATCGACCACCAGGACCGTCTGACGTTCGGCCGGCCCAACGTGCCCACGACCGCGTCTTCGGTCACGGCCAGGTACTCCCAGATCAGCGCTTCGTCCTTCGTGCCGCCACCGGCCGGACTCGGCGCGTCGGGGGGCCGATAGGTCAGAAGCGTGCCGCCAGTCTGCGGGTCCAGCCGGAGGCAGATCGCCTGCTGAAGCGCGTAGACTGACCCCTTGTCGGCGGCGATGCTCCCTCCACGATATGCGGCCGGCCAACGCCCCACGCCCGGCAGCTTCCGTTCCCAGAGGATCCGTCCGGTGTACGCGTCGACCGCGTGCAGGTAGTCCAGACCGGCCACGAACATCCGACCGTCGATCGCCACCGGCACGGGTGCCCGGTAGTGGCGGCTGACGATGTCGGCCGGGCCCACGCTCCCGAACCAGAGCGTCTTTAATGGCAGGCGCACGCGTCGATCTGCCGACGCACCGGACTTGCCGGCGTCGGCGTACTGGTGCGTCCAGGCCCCCGCCCCGGGCAGGGGCCCGCGCTCGATGCGCACCCCGGCCCCGACGCTACGCCGGGTGTGGTCCGGCAGATCGCCGGACGCCAGCCACGCGTCTACCGCGGGCCGCAGCGCGTCGCTACACCCGATCACCGCGACCCCGCCGCACGGGCGCAGCACGCGGCAGACCTCAGCGGCCGGCGACCGCTTGAGGGCATCGGCCGACCCCGCTTCGAGCAGCACCGAGTTCATACAGTAGTCGGCGTAAGGCAAGGGATTCCCCCGCACGCTATGCACGACGATCCGCGTTCCGTAGAGTCCAGCGTCGGCCAACTGCTCGCGGACGGCGTGCACGTCGCGCGAACTCACCGCCCAGTGCCAGACCAGGTTCGACCCATGGGCCAGAGCGGCCAGGTACCCCGCGTCGACGTCGCCCAGCACAAGCCCATAGCCGTCGCGGACCCCACTCGCCGATAGCGCCGACGCCGCCCGCTGGCGCGCCGAGTCCGAGGGAGCGATTGTGCGTCTGGCCGGTCGGACGAGCTTCGTCTTGCCCTGCCCTTCGACACGGAAGCAGTGGATCTCGCCTTCCGTCGTGCCAACCAACAGCGACCGGTCGGCGATGAGCAGTTCGCGCACGTCTCCCCGAACGTCGGTCTCCCACCGCTTGCCGCCGTCGTGTGCGTTGTAGCACGTCAGCCGGTTGCGACCTCCGGCAATCAGCGTCGAGCCGGCCTGCACCAGCTCGAAGATCCGTTCGACGGGCGTCTCCCATCGCTTGTGCCGATCGACCTCCACGAAGTGCCCTTCCGAGCTGCCCCGTTGGGCCTCGTAGCCGCCGGGGGCGGCCCGGAGCACGTCCGCCAGTGCGATCCCAACCAGCCTCCTCCGGCCGATCAACGCCATCTGGCCCTTCTCGTCGATCACACCGCGCAGCGCGCCGTGCAGGTGAAATACCTCCTCGCCCGTCCGCGCCTTGAGCGCGACCAGGCTGGCCTCCTCGCAGATCTCGGCCTCTGCCCCTTCCGGCGCGACCGGGTTCGGCTTCTTGAGGTACTCGCACGGCGTGAAGGCCAGGTCGCCGAACGTCATCGTCCAAGCCCCGCCCGGAAACAGCCCTTCCGCTTCGTTGTAGAGCAGCTCGCCGTTGCGAGCGTCGAAGAACGCGGGCGCCGCCCGCCCGCAGGGGACCACAAGCACCTCGCCGCACAGGGCCAGGGGGCCTTGGGGCGAAACACCGCCCATCGCCTCGTAGTGGGGTTGGGTCATGTAGCGCGTGCCGCTGGAATCGTTCTGCCAGACGACCGCGCCGGTCTCGGCATCGAGACACGCGACCACAATGCCCTCGGCCGACCACATGCCAAACGTCGTGTAGGCGCGCCCCTTCTCGACCAGCACCCCCGACCTCGCCGGCCAGCGGCTGACAACCTGCTCGTTCCCGATGAGCCGTTCATCGGGAATGGTCGGCCGATGCTTCCAGACCAGCGTGCCGGTGGGAGCGTCCAGGCAGTAGACGGTCCCGTCGTCGGACGACACATAGACCCGCCCGCCCGCGACGGTCGGCGCCACCCGGAGCGGCCCCTCAGTGAAGTACCGCCAGCGCGGCTCGCCCGACGCCCCATCGAGCGCGTGCACCGCGTGATCGCTGGCCGACACGAAGTAGACCCGCCTCGCGTCGCCCGCCAGCCCGTAGGCGTAGTCCATATCGATCCGCTGCGTCTCCCACGCCGGCTCGCGCCAAGCCGGCCGCGGCTCATGCCTCGCTGCGTACGTCCATACCAACCGGTACGGCGGCCGCAGCTCCGCCGCGACATACCCCGTCCTCCGCACGTTCCCCAGATGATTGAAGCCGCCCTGCGCAGCCCCCCCGTCCACGGCCTCGCCCCCCAAGGCCTGCACCCCCCACAAGCCAAGCGCCACGCCCACCGCCATGCCGCATACTGGTGCCAATCGTCGAATCATGCCGTAGGGATAGGAATGTTGATCGGACATGTCCCACTCACCTCCCGTCAGCAAACGACCCTACCCAACCGGCCACTCCAGTCAAGCGAGACCTCACCTGCTCGACTGCGCCAGCGGCGAAGCCGCCTCCCGGAACCCCGAACCCGGAACCCTTCGTGCTCCTGTCACCCCGCAGAAAGAAGATCCTGCACGCCCTTGACATGTTGGGGAGGGAGTAGATTAGTATCATTAGGTGAGCCCAACGGCAAGCCGTTGGAAGGACAGGCTTCGTTGTGCCTTCAATAGAACACCCGGCGTCGTCCTGCCCGGGCAAGAACAGGAACTCCTGCATCTTATGCGGGTCCGTCTGATCATTGTTAGCCAGCGACAGCCAACCGCACCGCGCCTCGGTGACCCGTGAGCCGGAATGGAGACCGGAATGACCGATACGCAGAAGGACTTCGAAGCCGTCCTCAAGACACTGGCCCAAGCCGAGTCACTGCTTGCTGATGGCCACCAGATGGACGACGTCTGCGAAAGAATCGGGGTCGACAAACACACCTTACAGGCGTGGGTACATCACCTCTCACTGCCACAGAATCCAGCCCAAGTTCTCAGCTCGTGTCACATTCCCGATGCTGTCTTTCCCATCTTCGCTGCAGACAGACCTAACCAACCGCTTGACCACGTTGGCTCTGGCGTCGCAATCAAGATCAGCGGCGATCTATTCGCCTTGACTGCGGCACATGTGACTGACCACGCCGACGGAGATGGCGCCCTCTTCATGCCGGCTACTGAAGGAATCGAACAGATGACCGGCGGGCTGTCCTTCAACCCAGTTCCTGAGCACGGCCCACGCGCCAGAGACAGAGGTGATATGGCGTACTATCACTTATCAGAGGACTGGCGAATCAAGCTGCATCCCGCCATCAAGCCCCTGTCACTGGATGATTTGTTGCTCACTGACGACCTGGAAACCGGCGACCTCTTCACCTTCGTTGGATACCCTTGGCGAAAGACACAATCACGCGGGCGCGTCCGGCAGACTGAGCTCACCACTTACACCGGACATGCATCTGCACGGGACATCTACCAGAAGCTCGAATACAATCGCTTCGTCAACGTCGTCATACGGATGCGGCGAAAGAAGACGTATAGCACACGATATGAGTCCTACCAAACTGCCCCGCATCCCCAAGGCATCAGCGGTGGTGCCGTAATCGCATGGCCTAGGGACCTCATTGACCGTCATGACGCGTCACACTTGAAACTCGCGGCAATTGGCCACACGTACCACCAGCGCGAACATTGCATGGCGGCGACTCGGATCATCCCGTACATGATAGCAATTGTGCGAAACAACCCGGGATTGGCGATTCAGTTCACAGAACAGGGGATCGCGGACGAGTTCGGCGCGTTTCTGGCAGAGAGAATGAAGGCGGCAAACCCGAATAATGTGCCATCCGCCGTTGGGATTGCCTGGTACAAAGCTGAGACGTATGCGCGGTGCCTCGAGCTCTTTGACGACCGTGACGACTTACCGGACGCTTTTGACGATTGGAGACAACTAGCGGAACGTACGGAGCAAAAACTCGCCTATCAAGGCATCAAGACTGTTCGTGTAGACATCGATCCCAGAACGTTTCCCGCGTGGTGCAGCGAGAGTGGATTCGCGAAGCTCGACAAGCATGCGAGAATGGCGTACGGGAATGCCAAAGCGCTCGAAGCGCTTCAGCCGGGCGTTTGAGAGCGCTCGCCAACAGAGCGATGCATCGGCGCGGGCTACGCTTCGGTTTCTCAACGTCGTTCGCTTGGCTTGGGTTTCTTGATTGTCGCTGGATCACTGGTGTTGGTCCGCCAGCCCGGTGATCTCGGTCGTTGGCCTGAGAATCAGAACATGACGGTGAGTAGGGGCCGATGCTATGGACTATTGGGATGTGCGTACATATGAGGATTTCCGTCAGTTTGCGGGACAAGGCATGGTCCATGACTCACGAGACGACGGCCTAACTTCCGACACCGCAGGCATGGCCACTATCACCCTCAAGAACTGGAGACTTCTGGAGCCTCTCCTGTATACTATGGTAGAGATGTCGCATGCACTATTCAGGGGGGTTGAACGCAGCCACTACGCCCTGATGCCTTCTATCTTCAGGCGATACGCCTTTCAACAGATGCCCACGATTGAGGAGAAGAACGAGTACATCGAGAAATGCTACAAGCACTTTCTTCAGGCGATTCGAGGAAGGAGAGGACCACTGTCCAAGCCACTTGAGACTTACCGTAAGCTTGAGATCTGGTCGCTTGGGAGGCACTACGGGGTGCGCAACACTATGTTGGACTGGAGCCATTCTCCGTACGTGTGCCTCTTCTTCGCCTTTGCTCACTGGAGTGACGACAGCGTGCGTTCGCTCTACTGCCTCAAGGAGAATGTGATATCGGCGGCGCGTGACAACACCTCAACCCATACACAGACGGGCGGAGAAGTCCTGCATCACGGTGAAGATGATATTCTTCTCTCTGACATCCCTGACTACGATTCCCTGGTGTTTTACAGGCCGTTGAGCGATGACAACTTCCGCATGATAAGCCAACAAGGCATTTTCACAGTCAGTAAAAGCCCCCATTCGGTTGAAGAGTGGGTCTCTCACAACTACCCACGCGTTAGACAGCACCTTGAAGCAGCATTGCAGCGCGCAACGTCTCCACGGGCGAAGGCCAGGCTGGCACTGGACATCAAGAGCGGATGGATTCTCCTCAAGGTGAACATCGAAACAAGCGGAGAGGATCGCACACAGATTCTGCGAGCTCTTAACAGGATGAACGTCAATTACGCGAGTCTGTTCCCGGACGTTGAGGGGGCGTCCATGTATGCCGACATGCAGGGAGACATTCGTCACTACTGAACGCGGCTGCCACGAGGCAAGCGAAGACCTGTCCAGGCACCGAAGAGAAACGGAAGGCCAACAGCAGCACTGAAAACGGCGTGGTGCAGATCGCTGAGGGTCCTCACCACGCGGCTCATGCTTGATGTCATGTGCAGAGCCAATCGAACGCCAAAGCGGAAGGAGGAAATGCCGGTGTTGTGGAAAAGCGCAATAGCAGTAGTTCTAACAGTGATTGCCTTGGGGCTCCGTGTTGCCATCGCCGAAGAGGGATGGACCGCGAAGTGCATTGTCTTGGAGGGAACGCCGGAAGAAGTCGGAGCAGAATTCGCGAAGCTAAACGGCACGAAGATCAGAGCGGACTTTGAGCGATTTGTAAAGGAGAACCGAAGCGTTCTGACAACCGGAAGGAGGTATCTTGAAATCACCAAGAAACTCGCGCCTCATTGGCTGGCGGAAGCGGTCGCGGTCGCTAAGGAAATCGGTGTGGATCCTACGCTGTACGGCATCTACCTGGGTGCGAAGTACCGCGGGGTGAACGCGGGGCACGAGTGCATTTCCTATGCTGCGACAGGGAAGGCCGCCAAGGGCGACAAGGCGCTGCTTCACAAGCTGCGACAGAACCGGTTTCGCTTGCAGGGCGCGTATTTCAAGAAGATCGTGGTCGAAGGCAAATGCCTGCACAGATTCCTGCGTCTCGGGGACGTCCATGGGCTCGAATCCTGCATGTTCGTGAACGAGAAAGGCCTTGCGGGTTGCCACGTTCAGTGCGGGCGGGATCCGGAGCCGCGATGGAAGGGGTGGATGACCCATTCGCTTTCCCGGTACATCGCTGAGAACGCCGCCACCTGCCAGGAGGCGCTGGACATTCTGAAGATGACCTGCGAGGAGGGTGTCTACGCCGGCGGCAAGATCGGTACGCGGTGGACGTTCGCAGACGCATCCGGAAAGATCGTCACGGCCCTGCAGCATGCCAGGGCCGTCAGCAAGATCGACTGGGCAAGGGAAAAGGGATTCGTTCTGAACAAGGGGAAGTTCCCCAGCCAGGATGATCTTCCGGTGGATGCCCTTGCCATGAACGAGGCGCTCCGAAGAGAGACGGGGCTCTGTTCGCTCACCGCCGAAGTGCCCAAAGAGCACCCGGAGTTCCTGACCTGCGCCTGGGTGAGCCTGGGCAACCCCTCGTCCGTGTACGTGCCGCTCTTCATGGGCGGCAGGGGCACGCCGGTCTCGATCGCAGACGGGACGCTGCACCTGCTCAACCGGTCGGCGGACAAGGGCAGGATGATCGCAGAGGCACCGCGATTCGAGAAAGAAGCGCAAGCCAAGAAGCAGAAGGTCGAGCAGCGGGCGGCAAGTCTCTTGAAAGCGGGAAAGAAGACTGAAGCAGTACAGCTGCTCACGAAGTTCAACACGGAAATCACACTCGCGGCAGAGGAGTTTGTGAAGAGCTTACCCAGGGCGGGCAAGAAGGAGCAGGCTGCCCAATAAAGGACGAAAGTCACATTCGCGGGACAGCAGTAGTACATGACAAGCCAGTGCACCGGATGGCCATTTCGCTGACGCTCATGGCCACCGATGACGGGCACCATTGTGTCGGAGAAGAAGATGAGCGACGACCGTATTCGATACGAGGGCAAAACTGGTTGTCTTGATTTCGTTGTCATGCTACCCAGATTGCTCAAGACTGCCTTCTCGATTCTCGTCTTTGGACTCGGGGCGTCCGGATGCAAGGATGCAGAGCCACGTCCGGAAGGGAGCGCCGATGAAGTGACCACGCCGCCTGCAATTGAGGCTTTGATTCGGGATCTGAGAACTGGAGACATGGCTGCCAAGCGACAGGCCATCGCGAAGTGTGCCGAATTGAGGGAGGAAGCTGCTCCTGCGGCCGAGGCCCTGAAGAAGGCGTACTTCTTCTGGGATGTGGAGGACGAAGATCTCTATGAACAGGTCCAAGAGGAAGTGACCAATGCCTTGATCGCCATCGGGCCTGCGTGCGCCCCGGTCGTCATTAACGATCTGGGCGCAGACGAGATGGAGGGGTACGGCCAACGCATCTTGATGGGCATGGGAGAGCCGGTGATTCCCGCACTGATCGCTGCGATAGAAGACGAGGACACGGTCGACCAGATTCGCATATTCTGGCGTGTCGCGGATATCCTCGGACGGTTCGGCAAGGCGGCGGAGCCCGCGATTCCGGCTCTGAAGAGAGCCGCCCAATACGATGATCCTGACTACCCAGAGATTGTCGAAGATGCCATTTCGAAGATCCGTGGGACACCGGAGAAGTGAGGACACGACAACAGGAGGGTGGGGACGCTCGTACCTGGCGCCCCACATCCTCATCGTTCAAGGCATGGTGACTATCCGCCGGACGGTGTGCGCTCTGGCCGGCCGAACCTGGAACGTGGTATCATCCGTGCGGGGACGTCGCCGGGGGGCCTCACATGACATACAGGAGACATGTCCATTGCACCGAGTGAAGGTTGGCGCGGTCTTAATCGCACTTGTCTGCTCCCTGGGGCGCGCGGAGGTACGGTCGCGACCGAACGTCCTGATGATCGTATCGGAGGACCACTGCCCGAACCTGGGATGCTATGGGGACCGCACCGTAGGGACGCCGCGCTTGGACGGGCTCGCGGCCGAAGGGGTCCGCTTCGCGCGGGCGTACGTCACGCAGGCGGGTTGTAGCCAGTCGCGGAGCAGCATCCTGACCGGCCTGTACCCTCACCAGAACGGGCAGATCGGCCTGGCCACGCACAAGTACACGATGATCCGGAAGGACACGCCCAATCTTCCTGCGTTGCTGCGGGCGGCCGGCTACCGCACGGGGATCATCGGCAAGCTCCACGTCAATCCGCCCTCGGCGTTCCCGTTCGACTTCAAATGGAACGACCGCAAGTTCATCAGCTTTGGGAAGCGGGACGTACTGAGAATCGCCCAGGTCGCCGCTGAGTTCATGACGGCCTCGCAGCAGCCGTTCTTCCTGTCGGTCAACTACCCCGACGCGCATGTGCCGTACCACAGGCAGCAGAAGGGCCTGCCCGCCAAGCCCCTTGGCCCCGACGACGTGTCCCCGCTGCCATGGCTTCCCGTGGACACGCCAAGGGTCCGCAAGTTCCTGGCCAATTACTACAACTGCATCAGCCGGCTCGACACGGGCATCGGGATGCTGCTCGACGAGCTGGAGCGGTCGGGCAAAGCGGAACGAACGCTCGTGGTCTACTTGAGCGACCACGGTGCCCAGTTCTCGCGAGGCAAGATGACCAACTACGAGGCGGGGCTTCGGATTCCGCTGATCGTCCGCTGGCCGGGTCGCGCGAAGGCCGGCGCGGTGCGTGACGAGCTGGTCTCCACGATCGATCTGATGCCGACCCTCCTCGAGGCGACCGGCGTGACCCAGCCCAAGGGCCTGCCGGGAAGGTCGCTGTTGCCGTTGGTGAGGGGGCGGTCCGTCGCGTGGCGCGACCACCTTTTCGCCGAATACACCATGCACTCTCCGGCCACGTACTTCCCCCGGCGATCCGTGCGTGACGACCGCTACAAGCTGATCGTGAACCTGCTGCAGGATCGGCCCAACCCGCTCGCCGAGATGTACCTTCAGCGCGGCTGGGATCTGACGCGAGAGGCGTTGGCGCAGGTGGGCCCGGCCTTCCGGCCCGCATGGCAGCGGTTCGCCCGTCCGCCGGCCGTTGAGCTCTACGATCTGAAGGAAGATCCCTATGAGTTGAGGAACCTTGCCGACAAGCCCGAACAGGCCGGAACGGTCAAGCGCCTGCGCGACAGACTGACCGCATGGCAGAAGCGGACGGCCGATCCCCTCGCCGATCCGGGCAAACTCGACAAGCTCACCCGCGAGCACGATACGCTCGATCCCGACTACCGGAAGGACGCGGACTTCCGATGGCAGTACCCGACGTATCTGTACTGATGGGCCGGCCGTGAAGGGCGCCGCCCCGTCATTCCCGATCCGGTGGTGAAGCTCACCTGATGCGGCCCTCAACGTTGCCGCGGCGCGTGCCGGGGGTTCCCGATCCCGCTTCGCCTTGTTTCACCGATCGCTATCTGATGCCGGTCCGTCTTGGTTCTGTGGTGAGGCATGTCCCCGACGGCGATGACGCCATCCGGGGGGCATGAGATCGCGGTACCTGTGGGCTTGCTTCTCGGCCTGGGCTGCAAGCGCCTGCTTCCCGCTGCGACGCAGCACCTCTGCAAGCGTCTGATAGACCCGACCAATGAGCCCGTGCAACCGGCGCCTCTTGGCGTCTTCCTCCAGATTCAGCTGCTTGGTCAACAGGGAGATCGCGTCGTCGAGCAAGGATCGTGCTTCCTCTAGTTGACCCCGTTCCATGAGAAGCTCCGCCAAGAAGTCTTGCAGCATGGCCAACATGGCTTTGTAGGGAGCAACGTCTGGGAAACGCTCCACAAGCTCGGATTGAATCGCCCGGGCCTTCCGAAGATCAGTCTCGGCCCGTCCGGATTCGCCTGCATCTCGCAAGAGGCGTGCCATGCCGTGGTACATGTGGACTCGAGCCATCTGGTAGTCCGGGATGTTCGGACGCTCGTCGACCAGCTTCTCCATGATCGAGAGTGCCGTCTGCAGGCGTTGCTGAGCCGCCTTGCGCAAGGTGGGGTCGCCATCCGAGTGCGGGGACGGATGTGCCGACATGGCGTAGGTCAACGCGAAATCGTACCGGTACTGCGGGACGTCTGGGAAGGAAGCTGCCAAGTCTCGGAGTATCTCCGTCGCTCTGTTGACGGCCTCCTCTCTTGCACTGGACTCATGGCCGGGGCGACCTGTGGACATCTCGCGATAGCACAGCGCGAGCAAGTGACGGTAGTTTGGCGCGAGCGGGTACTCTCGGACCAGTCCGTCAAGAATCTGGATGGCTTCGCCGAGCAGGGCGTCCCGCTCCGGATGACGACCGAACGGAGGTCCGGGGGTGTCACCCGGAGGTCCCGGGATGGGACCCGATTCGGCTGGTCGACTCGCCGGGCGGCTGGAAGCCCGACGCGGGCGCCCGGGAACTCCTCGCGACGGGCCATGTCTTGGGCCAGGTCGACCTTCACCCCGACGACCCTCTCGGCCACCCGGCGGGCCGGGTCCTGGACCCAACCGCCGACCGCGTTCACCGATAAGGAAGTACGTTCTGGCCAACTCAAACCGGTATTGTGGCGGGGCCGATGGCGCCTTGGCCTTCGGTTCCAGGATGCCTCGGGCCTTGGACAGTGCCCCCTCGCCGTTCTCCTGCTGCCCGAGCTCCCGGAACGCACCGGCGAGGTCGTTCTGGATCCTCGCCGTTTCGAGAGGGACCTCCGCGTTCCCCGGAAACGCGGCGTCGAGCGCCTGGAACAGATCAACGGCTCTCAGGTACGCCTGAATCGCTTGTTCGGGATTGCCGAGAAGTTGCTGGATGTTGCCGATGCGACGATTCGCCCGGGCGACCTTCTCTCGGAGTCCGACCGTTCCGCCGCTCTGTTGCGCCAGGCGCTCGTAGAATACGAGCATCTGCTCCAGAAGGGCGGCGGTCTCCTTTGACAGGACTGGCTGGGCGGAGACCTCGATCTGCGTGCTCTCGTCGTTCGAGACGGTCAGCTCGGAAGCGCCCAGGCCTTTCTCGGGGGCGAATCGGTTGAAGATCGTGTCGAGGGCGTCGGACATGAGGTTGGCCGTCGATTCGGCCTTCTGGCGTTGGGCCGTTTCCCGTGCCAGCGCTTCGCGAGCCTTGATGTTTGCGCTCTTCGTCCTGACGTAGCCGATCGTGGCCACGACGGCCACCAGGGCCATCAACAGCAGGGCAGTGCCGGCAAGGCCGGCCGTCGCCGGGTTCCGACGGGACCATCTCCACAGACGCTCCAAGGGCCCCGTCCGGCGAGCCAGGATCGGCCTGTCCTCCAGGAAACACCGCAAGTCGCTGACCAGCTCCCCAGCGGTCTGGTATCGATGGGCGGGTTCACGCGCGATCGCCTTCAGCACGATCGTCTCTAAGTCACGGGGGATCTCCGGGTTGAGCCTGCGCAGCGGGGCGGGGGCGCCCTGCGTGATCTGTCGGATGAGCCGGGTCCTGTCGGCATCCTCGTAAGCCGGACGCAATGCGAGCATCTCGTACAGGGTCAGTCCGAGGCTGTAGATGTCGCTTCTGGCGTCCGATCGACCGGAAAACTGCTCGGGCGCTATGTAGCGCAAGGTTCCAACGACGTCCCCGGTCTGGGTCACCCCATCCTGCTCCAGCGCCTTGGCCAGGCCGAAATCGGCAACCCACACGACTCCCTGCGCGTCAAGCAGGAGATTGGCCGGCTTGATGTCACGATGCAACGTCCCCTGCGCATGGGCGTAGGCCAAGGCGTTGGCGACCTGCAACCCCATGTTGGCGATGCTCTGCCAGTAGGTCACGCCAACGCCCGAAATGGCCGCTGAGGACAGCGGGGGTTCCTCCCGGTCTGCCGCATCGGTGGAGATCTCGCCTTCCTGCGTCAGATCGTTTCCCTGCAGGCCGGAAACGTCGCGCTCCGTACCCGCGGCGAAGGGTTCGTCGAGAAGACGGGTGCCCGAGCCGTTTTCCCGGAGCCGCCCGAACTGTCCGGCAATCAGCGCGCGCGCGACGCTCGCGACCTGGATGTCCCGTCGAGATCGGGCGTGAACGGACTCGACGGACGATCCGTTCCCCTCGGTCGTGAGGCCGCGATCGAATTCGCGGAGTCTCGGAATGACCTCGTCCAGGCCCACGCCTCGGATGAATTGCATCACGTAGTAGTGATAGTCGTCCTGGTGGCCCACGCCGAACACCGGGACGATGTTCGTATGATGCAACCGGGCCGCGGTCCGGGCCTCTCGCTCGAACCGTTGCAGCAGCCTCGAATCCAGGAGCGTTTGGCGAGGCAGGACCTTCAGGGCGACGTGACGACTGAGCGATTCCTGCTCCGCCTCGTAGACGATTCCCATTCCGCCCCGGCCGATCTCCCGAATGATCCGGAAGTCTCCCAGCCGCTCGAGGTCGATCGGTCCCAGGTGGGTGACGCCATCCGCGGACTGTTCCTTGCGAACCTTGAGCCCTTCGACGGCTGCGATGACGGGGAATAGATCGCGGATCTCGTCGGCCAAAGCGGGGTGACCCTCGACGTATTCCGAGATCGTGGGACGCTCCCCGCGACGACATCGCTCGATGAACTCATCGGCGAGGACCTCGACGGGATCGCGTTTCGGGCTCGGGCCTGCCATCATGCCGTCCTCACGGTCCCCGTCGCCCGCTCACTTGGCCCCCAGATCCATGTCGAGCAGGCCGGGCACTTGGGACAGGATGTCTCTAAGCCGCCTGATGGCGCGGACGTAGCGGATGCTGGCGGCGTCCTGCGTGATCTCGAGCACCTCGGCGACCTCGCTATTGGTCAGCTCCTCGAAGTGCCGCAGCGCCAGCACCTCACGGTCGAGCGCGTCCATCCCCTCGATGGTCGCCTCCAAGCGGCCATACATCTCCTCCCGCATGGCGGCCTGACTGGGAGAGGTCAGATGACCCACCAGGTGGGCGGCGAGCGAGACCGTCGTGGTCTGAGAGTATCTGGCCCCGGCGATCGGGACCTCCCGGCCGGCGTCTCGCATCTGGGCACCCAGGTGTCGGCGATGCACGTCGATAAGCGTCTGCATGACGATCATCCGCAACCACACGAAGAACGACGTGGCCGAGTCCCCGGCAAAGTGACGAAGCCGCTTGGCGGCCTCGAGGTAAGCCTCCTGCAAGACGTCGTCGGCGTCCACCCGCCCCGCGAGTCGGCGGTCAATCCGGAAGCGGACCATCTGCCACAAGCGCTGGCGGTGCTGGGAGAACAGCTCCGCTACCGCCTGTTCGTCTCCGTCCTTCACACGCAGCAGGAGGTCATCCGAGCGCCCTTCAGCCTGGACCATCGCGTGCTTCCTATGCTGTAAACGACCTGTGAAGGGCCGTGCCTACGCGAATTCGCCACATCTAGACACATTATCAACACCGCCCGACGATTGAACAACCCAGCCAGGCGAGCTGAACTTCTACGGTTGACGGACCGCCTCTACCGGAAACAACCGAGCCGTTTGACCTGTAGGAAGTCGTCCCGAGCTTCCGTTTGTCCTCTTGGGCGGCTCACCCCAGTGGCTGTCGGCACGGGCGAGTGGAACGCTTGGAGGAATGGATCATGAAACTGGCGATTGTCGTGAGCCTGGTCGCCATAGCGGGTGGGGTGTTCTGGTACACCAACCTGAACGGCACGAAGGTGAAGGGCGCCTATCGAACCGTCGAGGTGGAGCGCGGCGACCTGGAGGCCGTGGTCTCCACCACCGGAACCCTCGAGCCTGTGACGACCGTTCAGGTTGGCACGCAGGTGTCGGGGATCATCTCTGACATCCTCGTCGACTACAACGATAGGGTGGAGAAGGACCAGGTCATCGCACGCATCGACCCGGCCCTGCTGGAGATCAGCGTCCGGGACGCCCGGGCGTCCCTGAACCAGCGCCAGGCCGAACTGAGGAAGGCCACGCACACCTTCGAGCGAATCGCGAGGCTGCATGATAAGCAGATGGCGTCGGAAGATGAGTTCGCCGATGCACGGTACGACTTCGACGCCGCCCGCGCCTCCGTGGAGGTGGCACAAGTTGGCCTGGACCGGTCCAAGCGGTCGCTCGGCTATGCGACTATCTCGGCACCGATCTCCGGAACCGTCATCGAGCGCAACGTGGACGTGGGTCAGACCGTGGCGGCCAGTCTGCAGGCGCCCCAGCTCTTCCTGATCGCTGACGACCTGTCGAAGATGCAGATCCTGGCCTCGGTGGACGAGAGCGACATCGGACGGATCCGTGAGGGACAGACCGCGCGATTCACCGTACAGGCGTATGGGGACGATGTCTTTGCGGGCACGGTTCGACAGGTGCGACTCCAGTCGACGACTGAGGAGAACGTCGTCACGTACACCGTGGTCGTCGACGTCAGCAATGAAGAAGGCAAGCTGCTTCCGGGCATGACGGCGACGATCGAGTTCCTGGTCGAGACCGCCGAAGACGTGATGAAGGTGGCCAATTCGGCGCTACGATTTCGGCCCACCGAGCAGATGGTCGAGCAACTCCGCACGGCATCACGGGCGCAGCGAGACGAACGGTCGAAACGTCCCACGACCCGTCGTCAAGGGCAAATGGGAGCCGCGGGGCCAGTGACCCACGGATTCAGCGGCGGCCAGGGCAGGCCCGACCTCACCCGATTGTGGTATCTGGACGAGGCAGGCAACCTGGCCGTCGCCAGGGCCCGTACAGGCATTTCCGACGGTCAGAGCACCCAGATCGAAGGACCCGAGATCAAGCCGGGCATGCAGGTCATTGCCGGGATCTCGAGGGGGACGAGCGGAGAGACGACCAACCCCTTCCAACAGACGCGGGAACGACGTCCGCCCGGACCGCCGGTGCCTGGATTCTAGACCGGGGAGCCAGACCGATGACGATGAGCACCGTCATAGAGATCCGAGGCATCACGAAGACCTACACGATGGGCCAGACGGACGTGCATGCTTTGCGCGGGATCGACCTGACCGTGGAATCGGGAGAGATGATTGCCATCATGGGCGCGTCCGGCTCCGGCAAGTCCACGCTGATGAACATCCTTGGCTGCCTGGACTACCCGACGACGGGCACGTACCGGCTGGACGACCAACGGGTGGACGGATTGGATGGGAATCTGCTGGCCGACATTCGCAACCAGAAGATCGGGTTTGTGTTTCAGGCCTTCAACCTTCTGGCCCGCACGAGCGCGTTGGAGAACGTCGAGGCGCCGCTCCTGTACGATCGGTCCGGCAAGCGACTCGACACGCGAAGGCTAGCCGCCGAGGCCCTGACACGAGTGGGGTTGGGCGACCGGCTCGAGCATCAGCCCGGCGAGCTGTCCGGGGGGCAGCAGCAGCGGGTCGCCGTTGCGCGGGCACTGGTCCATGGTCCTTCGCTTCTCTTGGCCGACGAACCGACCGGGAATCTCGACACTCAGACGTCTGTCGAGATCCTCTCGCTCTTCCAGGAACTCAACGACCAGGGAATCACCGTCCTGCTCGTCACGCACGAGCCGGACATCTCGAAATACGCCAAGCGCATCATTGAACTGCGTGACGGTCTGATCCTCCGCGACGAGCCCGTGCGAACCCGACGCAGGTGCACGGTCAATGCCGGCACGTCGCAGGGAGTCGAGCTTGTGGGTTCAGCGACATGAAAGCTACCGCCCTTGTCAGAGTGGCCGCTCGAAGCATCCTACGAAACAAGATGCGCACCTTGCTGACGATGCTCGGCATTATCATCGGCGTCGGTGCGGTGATCGTCATGGTGGCCGTGGGGCAGGGGGCACAATCCCAGATCGAGAGGCAAATCGAGAATCTTGGCACGAACCTCATCATCATCACGCCCGGCGCCAGCAGCCAGGGAGGCGTGAGTCGGGGCGCAGGCAGCTTCAACCGCCTCAAGGTTGAGGACGCAGAGAAGATCCGACGAGAGAGCCCCCTGTTGTCGGCCGTTTCCCCCGTGATCCTGGCGCCGGCCCATGCGATTGGCGGACAGGGCAACTGGCGGACCATCGTCCAGGGCGTAGCCACCGACTACCAAACCATCCGGGATTGGTCGCTGGAGTCGGGCGCGTTCTTCGGTCAGGGCGATGTCACGTCAATGCGCAAGGTGGCGGTGATCGGTACGACGGTCGCATCCGCCTTGTTTCCCGATGAAGACCCGATCGGGCAACAGATCCGGCTCCGGAGCGTACCGTTCCGGATCGTCGGCGTGCTGGCCGAGAAGGGACAGGGCGCGAACGGCTCGGACCAGGACGACCTCGTGCTCGCCCCCTACACGACCGTCAAGAACCGGCTCGCCGGACGGATGCACATCGCGCAGATCCTCGCTAGCACGCCTTTGCCGGACGACATCCCCGCCGCACAGACGGACATCAGTGCGATCATGCGCGAGGCGCACAGGCTGGCAGATTGGGAAGAGGATGACTTCACGGTTCGGAACCAGACGGACCTGGCGGAGGCCGCAAAGGGCACGACCGAAGTGATGACGCTGCTCCTGGCTGCCATCGCAAGCATCTCGCTGCTCGTGGGCGGCATCGGCATCATGAACATCATGCTCGTCTCCGTGACCGAGCGAACGCACGAGATCGGCATCCGTATGGCCATCGGGGCCCGAGGGTCGGACGTGCTCACGCAGTTCCTCGTCGAGAGCGTCGTCATGAGCGTCATCGGCGGCGCGATCGGCATCGGGGTCGGGTATTCCGGTGCAGCGGTACTTGCCCGTTTCACAGGATGGACCACGGCGATCGCGCCGGAGACGGTTCTGGTTGCGTTGGCGTTTTCCGCGGGGGTCGGGATCTTCTTCGGTTTCTACCCGGCTCGCAAGGCCGCTGCGCTCAATCCGATCGAGGCACTGCGGTACGAGTAGGTGTCTGGCCATGAGAGTCCGTGGTTCCCGGGCCATTGGCAAGGCCCGGCACCTGGGCCGCCCCGCCCCCTTGGAGCCGGGGGCGGGGGGCCAGGGTGTTCGCACCAGACGCGGACGGCACGCCTGAACGGGCGGCGACCCCGATCAACCGTGGCGACATGCTTCGCGCAGGAAGGGGAACACACAACTGCCTGGTCATGCACGTGCCCGGTGGGCGGCAAGGAAAAAACCGTGTCCAGCGGTAGGTAGCCGGCTGCGGATTCCGTTTCACCCCCAGAGCCATGCTGGAGGCGTGGCGTGGTCTTTTGGGGGGATGGAGACGATAACGCGTTACCCAGAAAGAAGTTGCGCCTTCGGCAAATGGGCCGCTCTCGCAGCCTGTGAGGCGGCCATCGCAAGGAGGACATCGATGAGGAATTCGACGGTTGGACTGATAGCGGGTGCGGCGGTGGCCAGCCTGACCCTTTCGGTCGCTGCGGAGTACCAACGACGCTCGGAGGGAAAAAGCGGGCGTCGTCAGGGACAGGCCTGGGATGGCGGCCGTAGAAGCCACGCGTCCCGCGGCCGTCTTCGCCCCCCGCCGCATCCGCTCATGAATACACTCGACGCCGACCGGGACGGCAAGTTGTCCGCGGAGGAGATCGCGGGTGCCCCGGCGGCGTTGAAGAAGCTCGACAGCAACGGCGACGGAAAACTGAGCGAGGGGGAAATCGGGCCGCAGCCGGGTCGTTTTGGCGGTCCGGGCATGGAAGGGAACCCGCGTAGAGGTGGCGGTCAGGGCCGGCGGGGCTCTGGTAGGGGGCCGGGACCGGACCGTCGCATGCAAACCCGAGGGGAGGCCCAACCTACCGGGGCCTCCCCCCTGCCCAACACAGAGGAGGAGAAGAAGATCCTGGGCGTCCTCGAGGACATGGCTCAAAACCAGCGGCACGGGATGATGAACGTGCCGGTCGAGGACGGCCGCCTCCTTCGCCTCTTGACCGAGGCCGTGGGGGCCAAGACGGTGGTCGAGATTGGCACCTCGAACGGCTACTCAGCCATCTGGCTCTGCCTGGCCCTGCGGACGACCGGCGGGAAGCTGATTACCTACGAGATCGACTCGCGTCGTGCGTCCTTGGCCCGTGAGAACTTCCAGCGGGCCGGCGTCGACGCGATCGTCACCCTCGTCGAGGGCGACGCGCACGAGGAAGTCACCAAGCTGAAGGAGCCCATTGACGTTTTGTTCCTCGACGCCGACAAGCAAGGTTACATCGACTACCTCAACAAGCTTCTGCCGTTGGTCCGGCCGGGGGGGCTGGTGATTGCCCACAACATGAATCCCCGGCAGGCGGACCCGGCCTACGTCAAAGCGATCACCACGACCCCGGCGCTGGAGACGCTCTTCCTGCATATGCAGGGAGCCGGCGTCGGGGTCACGCTCAAAAAACGCTGACCGGCGCGGAGGCGCGTCCGGATGATGGGGAGGGGGCCTCGGCCCTAACGGGATCTGCCTTCTGACCAACAGGAGCGCTGATCCCGTGCCATGTTACCGGTGAGTACGATGAGCCATCAGAGCGAGTGCCGGGCCTTTACGCTGATCGAGTTGCTGGTCGTCGTGGCCATCGTGACCTTGCTCATCAGCATCCTGCTCCCCGCATTGGGCAGGGCGAAGGAGAACGGCCGTCGCGCCACATGTCTGAGCAACCTGCACCATCTCGGACAGGCGTTCCAGCAGTACCTTCATGAGTACGATGACGTCTTGCCGGTCGCGGCGGTGATGCCGTCCGTCGACGGCAGTGACCCGAACGCGGAGTTCTATCACCCGCCGATCATGACGTTCCTGGCGCCATACGCCAGAAACCTAGAGCTGTTTCGCTGTCCGTCGGACATGCCCGGGAAGACGTATAGGGACGCGGCGGATCCGAACAAGACGAACCAGAGCTTCTGGGACACCGAGGGGACGAGCTACGAGTATACGGCGTTGCCGTCGATGCTGGCGGACGTGTTGGCCGGAGACGGCGAGAGCGGGGTCGTCGACGTGGGCGACACCGTTATCAAGATGACGCCCGAGCCGCCCGGCCCCGTCAAGCGATGGTTGGGCAGGACGGTGGACCTGCCGCTGCTGGCGGAGTACGAGACGTTTCACGGCAAACGCGGCGAGGCCGAGATCCGCAACACACTATACGCCGACTTGCACGTAGAGGAGCAGCGGCACTACCCGTTCGAGGGCGAGCCCAACGATGTCTAGCCGCCGAAGGGCTCGCCTCGTGCGGTCAGGTGTCGCGCCACTTCTGATCTCAGGAACGCCAACATGTTGATGCCGGTCGTCAATCTGCGGGAGCTGTGGAAGAGGCGTGGGCTGAGGACCGCGGGGATTGGCCTGGCCGTCGTCCTCGCGGTCGGCGGCATGGGAGCGGCCGGCTACTACCTCTGGCCCCAGCGAGCCCCGGCGCCTCCGCCTCCAGCGGAGACCGCTTCGGAGGAAGAGGCCCGGGACTACCTCGCCGGTGACGATTTCCGACGTCTGCCGGTGGACCGGCGGCTCGAGTGGGTCGGGAAGCGGATGGCGTCGATGGCCGAGAAGGACCCGGAGGAGCGGCGGAAGGCTTGGGAAAGCATGGACGAGGAGACGCGCCGCCGAATCCACGAGAACATGCGCGAGATGATGACGGAGCGGATGAACCGTGACGTAGAGACGTACCATTCGTTGCCCCCCTCCGAGCGCGAGAAGTTCCTCGACGAGCGGATCGACGAGATGGAGCGACGGCGTCCGCGGGGAGGGAGAATGAGGGACGGGGGGGGCAGAGGCGGCCCCCCCCCGGGTGGCGGAAGAGGACCGGGGCCTTCTGGGGAGCAAGGTCGTCGTCCAGAAGGAAGGCGGGGGCCGCCGCCGGGCGGGCCCATGGGGCACATGGCGCGGATGCCCGCGGACAAACGCGCCGAATTCATGGCCTACGGAAAGGCCATGATGAAGCGACGAATGGAACGGGGGCTGGGGCCGCCTGGCCCTCCGGGCCGCGGAGGTGGGCCCGGCCGACCGAACCGGTAGCGGGGCGTCCGGCCATGTAATGGTCTGGTCGATGGGGTAGAGCTCTTACATCGGGTGCTTGTTGACGAACGAACTGCGGGGCCTGCGCGATTCCTCGAACAGGAGCGGCGCCTTCCTGAGCCTGGACAGTGATGCGGACCCTCTGTTTGACGCATCGGAGGGGCTGGATCGACTATTCGAAGGCGGTTGTCTCTGACAACCGTTCCTGCACCAGCCGCTCGGCGTGGACGAGCGTGTCTGGGTGCCCGGTCTTGTTCCAGATGTCATACGAGGTCGCGGGGGAGAGCGTGGGCGCGAAGCATGTGTCGCGGAAGTGCTCGACCGTGTGCACCAGGCTCAGATAATCGGTTGGCAGTGACAGCACATCGCGGAGCGCAAGCGCGTCGGTATCCGCCTGCACGGGCCTAGCCATGTGCTTGATGTAGCCCCAGATTTCCAGGTCGACGCAGAACTTGACGAGGCTCATGGCGTTGATGCAGTCGAGCGTGCCTGCTGCCTGAAGGCCGAGGTGGGCGCCGCCGTGCCAGGCCGAAAGCGCCGTCATCATGCTTTCATAGCCGGACCTCACATCCGGGGCCAGCGCGCCCGTCGTCGCAGGTGAACAGCGATACGGCAGGCCGAATCGCCGCGCGACCTGGGCCGCCGCGAGCGTGCTGAGCGCCTGCTCCGGTCGGCCGAACCCACTGCCGCCGGACCGCAGATCGGCCGCGAAGCCGCCCGTCCCGACGATCACCGGCACACCAGGTCTGACGACCTGAGCCAGACACACGCAGCCCAGCAGCTCGGCCCAGGCCTGCGCCAGAGCACCGGCGGGCGTGACCGGGGCGGTGATCCCCATGAGGATGCCGGGCGTCAAGACAACCGGCTGACCGGCCTGCAGGTAGACGAGCATGGCGTCGGCCATGCGGGCGTCGAGGCGAAGCGGGCTGTTGATGTTGATCAGCCCGAGGACGCACGGCCTGTCTTCGATTTGCCCCAATATGTCCCTGGCTACGTCGAGGCTCTGTTGCGCACCGTCAGAACCCGCGACCGAGCCGAACAGCGGCTTGTCCGAGCACTCCAACAGCGTGCGCGTTAGGACCGCCGGGCGCTCTTCCGACGGGACGTCCGACGGCTCGACCAGCAATCCGCCCGTGATATCGATGATCTCGGCCCGCCCGGCGAGGCGCGCGAAGCGGCGGAAATCCTCGAGCGTTGCGGGCCGACGACCGCCCTGCGCGTCGGCGACGAAGGCACTGCCATAGCCCGGGGCCAGCGCGAGCGAACGCCCGCCGACGGCAACGTTCCGCGCGGGGTTGCGAGCGTGCAGGATCCACTCGGAGGGCGCCTTGGCGACGTGCTCGCGCACCGAGTCCGGCGGGATTCGGACGCGCATCGAGTCGCGGTCCCATCGCGCCCCGACCTCGGCAAGACGCTGACAGGCCTCGAGGGACTGGATGGTCAAGCCGGCCTCGTCAAGGATGTGCAAGGCGGTCGCGACGATGGCGTCGACGTCACGGGCGGTTAGGAGTTCCGTGCAGCCGGGTGGATGTGGGATCATGTGGGGTACTCCCTCTGGACGACATCCCGATGTCACGTGCGCAGCAGCGATCCTGTCGTCCGGTGCGAGTGGCCAGGGAGTCCCATTGGGACTTGCCTCGGCGGCGACGTCAAGCGTCCAAACTGGGCCACGCGCCGCGGACTCGCGTCTATTCACCCCTGCGCCGCCCGAAGCGATGCGTTGAACCTGCGCGAAGGCCGCTCTACACTTGGCAGGCGTAGGGCGGTCGATTCGAGGGCGTGCGACAGAGCCGATCGCGGTTGCATGTGTGTCCATCTTGTCGCGGTCTCGGGCATGAAGGGGCCCAGGCGATGTGCGTCTTCCCATCAGGTCACGTCGGACGGAGACGGATGGGGATCGTGCCGGTGCTCGGCGTCGTCGTTCTGTATTCCGGAATTGCGCTGGGGGCCCCGGTGCGAATCGGATTCCTGGCCGCCGAACCCTCGCTCGAGAAGATGGGCCCGCACAATCGGGCTGCGTGGGAGGTCGCCGCCAAGCGCGGCGGGGCACAGCTTCTGTTTCGGCAAGCGAAGGGCTCGTTTGCCGATTCGTCGGGCCACGCTCGCCGGTTGAGCGACTTCGACGTCATCTGGTATCACCAGGGCGACGCGATTCGGCGCACCGCGATGTATCGGGGCGCGAGCCTGAACCAGATACGCAAGTTCGCCGAGGGCGGACGGGGTGTGCTGCTGTCGGGCGGGGCGCTGGCGATGGCAGACACGCTTGGGCTGGAGCCCGATATCCGTGCCCAGCGTCACGACCTGGGGAACCATCGGGAACCGGCCGGCATGGTCCCGGTCGAGAAGAGGCATCCGGCCTTCTCGGGTCTGAAGGCCGATGGCCGCGTCGTCTGGCTCAGCCGGGGAGGGTGTCGCGCCGTTGCCGACTTCAACTGGGGCGGGCCCGGCGAAGGAATGCTCCTGGCCAAGACACCGGTTGGTCGGCAGAACCCGCTCGTCGAATACACGTTGGGCAAGGGACGCGTGATCGCCTTTGGCTGGCATTGGCCCGACTACGCCGACGCGGGTAGCCCGCACCGAGACAATCTGCTTCGCCTGACGTCAAATCTGTTGGACTATCTGGCCGATGCGCGGACCTGGCGCCCCGTGGTCATTCGGTCCGACTATCCGCCGGTTGCGTCGCCGGACGAGCCAGGGGTCTCGCGCCCGCGCTGGCGGGCGCTGTGTATGGCGATCAAAGACCTGTCGGCGAGCTTCCCCGATCGCTATCGCAGGGGCGACGAATACGTGAAGCGCCTAAAGGCACTTCGGGCCGAACACGACCGCCTGCCGCCGGATGCGAAACCGCCACAGTATGCAGCCGTCGTCAAGCGGTTCGAGGCACTCGCTCGGGAGGCGCTGCTTGCCAATCCCTTGTTGGACTTCGAAAAGCTGTTGATGATCCGACGTCGGGCGGCCCGCCTGGGCCTGCCGCGCAACTACAACGGCAACACGGACATCCCGCCGACCGGCTACGCCAATACGCTTGTGGCGCTCTCGCCGGTTCGCCCGGACGGCAAGCTGGAAACGGTCTTTGCGCCCGAGGGGGATCGGTTCATCGGCGATATCGATCTGCACTACGACGCCGACCGGCTGCTGCTGTCGACCCCTGATGGCAACGGCCGATGGGGCGTCGCCGAGCTGGACCTGGACAGCAAACGACTGACGCGTCTTGGGCTCATCGACGAGCCGGACGTTCACAACTACGACGCCTGCTATCTGCCCGACGGGCGGATCCTGTTTACATCGACCGCCCCGTTTGTCGGCGTGCCCTGCGTGGGCGGGCGTTCGAAGGTGGCGAACCTCTATCTGCGAGAACGGGACGGCCGCATTCGTCGTCTGACGAACGACCAGGACCATAACTGGTGTCCGACGGTGCTCAACAACGGGCGGATCCTGTACCAGCGTTGGGAGTACACCGACATCGCCCACGCGTTCACGCGGCTGCTGTTTCACGCCAATCCCGACGGTACGCAACAGATGGCCTACTACGGTAGCAACTCCTTCTGGCCGACGGCGATGTTCTACGCCCGCCCCGTCCCGGGCCATCCGACCAAGGTGGTTGCCGTGGTCGGCGGCCACCACGACGCGCCGCGTGAGGGCGAGTTGGTCGTGATCGATCCGGCGCGAGGACGACACGAGGCGACCGGCGTGGTGCAGCGGATCCCGGGGTTCGGCAAGCAGGTTGAGGCGGTCGTGCTCGACGGGCTGATCGGCAACAGTTGGCCCCGCTTCCTGCATCCGTATCCGCTCAGCGAGAAGTACTTGCTCGTCTCGTGCAAGCCGACGAAGACGTCGCTGTGGGGCGTCTACCTGGTCGACGTCTTCGACAACTTCGTGTTGCTCCATGAGGAGCGCGGCTGGGCGATGCTCGAGCCGATTCCGTTGCGCCGAACGCCGCGACCGCCGGTCGTGCCCGACGTCGTCGACCCGAGCCGAAAGGATGCCTCCGTCCTGCTCGTCGACGTCTATCAGGGCGACGGGCTGCGAGGCGTGCCACGGGGGACCGTCAAGTCGCTTCGATTGTCCAATTACGAGTTCACGTTTCACGGGCTGGGCGGGGAACCGGACCGGGTCGGGCTGGACGGTCCCTGGGACGTCAGGCGGATCCTCGGCACGGTGCCCGTCGAGGCTGACGGATCGGCCTACTTCTGCGTGCCTGCCTGCACGCCCGTGGCCGTCCAGCCGCTTGATGCCGAGGGTAAGGCACTCGCCTTGATGCGAAGCTGGTTCACCGCGATGCCCGGCGAGGTCGTGTCGTGCGTCGGTTGCCATGAACCGCAAGACATGAGCCCACCGGTGGGATCGACGCCGCTCGCCTTGGGCCGCGACCCTTCGAAGATCAAGCCGTGGTATGGTCCGCCGCGCGGGTTTTCGTTCGTGCGAGAGGTCCAACCTGTGCTGGACGCCTATTGTGTCGGGTGTCATCACGGCCGGCCGCTTGAGGATGGGCAGCAGCCGTGCGATCTGACGTCCCGGCCCGCCCAGCGGGTTCCGTCGGCCTTCCAGATGCGGTTCACGCCGTCGTACATGGCATTGCGGCGGTTCGTGCACACGCCCACGTTGGAGAGCGACGCACACATGCTGCCGCCTCGGGACTTCCACGCCGACACGAGCAAGCTGATCCAAATCCTGCGCGACGATCACTACGGCGTGCGATTGAGTGCCGAGGCCTGGGACCGGCTCATCACGTGGATCGACCTGAACGCCCCCGCCCACGGCACATGGCAAGAGGTCGTCGGCCACATCCCGGCCAAGGCCAAGCTCGTTGCTCGAGGCGCCGCCCGCCGCCGAGAGCTGAACCGTCGCTACGCGGGCATCGAAGAAAAAGGGGACATTCTACTTTTTCATGCTACGTCTTCCCGCTCGTCCTCCCGCTACGAAAAAGTAGAATGTCCCCTTTTTGCTTCCTCCGCCACGTCTTCCCGCTGCGAAAAAGTAGAATGTCCCCTTTTTCGAGTCGAACTTGCGGAGGGGGTGGGGCTGGAGCTGGTCCTCATTCGGCCCGGGCGGTTCGTCATGGGATCGGAGCGGGGCTACCCCAACGAGCGACCGGCCCATCCGGTGACGATCGACAAGGCGTTCTGGATGGCGCGGACCGAGATCACGAATCGGCAGTACGCCTGCTTCGACCCGGACCACGACAGCGGCCTGGAGACCGGCGAGGCCTATCAGTTCGGCGAATACGAACGTGGGCATCATCTGCGTCGGCCCGAGCAACCCGTGGTTCGCGTCTCGTGGCGTGAGGCCGCCGCGTTCTGTCAGTGGCTGTCGGACAAGACGCACAAACGGTTCGCGCTGCCGACCGAAGCGCAATGGGAATACGCCTGCCGCGCCGGCACGACGGACCCGCTCTGGTACGGCACGCTCGACGATGACTTCAGCCAATCGGCCAATCTGTCCGACGCCACGCACCATACGGTCGACTATCCGCATGTTCCGGCGGCACTCCCGCGATGGCGGCCGGCCGACACGCGATTCGACGATCGGTGGCGGGTCTCCGCGCCGGTCGGCACGTTCCGGCCAAACCCCTGGGGGCTGTTCGACATGCACGGCAACGTGTCCGAATGGACCCGTTCGACGTACCGCCCGTATCCGTGTCGCGCCGATGACGGCCGCAACAGTGCCGGATCGACCGGCCGCAAGACGGTCCGCGGCGGCTCCTGGCTCGACCGCCCCCGCCGCGCCCGATCGGCCTTCCGCCTCCACTACGACGCCTCCCAAGCGGTATACGACGTGGGATTCCGCATCGTGTGCGATGAGTCGATCCCGTAGAGACCTGTGGGCAGAATCCCGGGGAAGATACGCGTCTGCTTACTCTCGTCGATGAGGCAGCTGCTCACGGCAGGCGTCGGCCGGCCTTGTGGGCGAGTTGTTTGACGGTGGCGACGACGCGGGGTTCGGCCTTCTCGGAGAAGAAGCCGACGTCGGTGATCAGGCCTCGGGCTTCGTAGCCGCCTTCGCGGACGATCCGGGCGGACGGGAGGTAGCCGAAGACGCGGTTCGTGTAGCCGGCCAGCCAGAGTCGGTTGGGGCCGATGGCCTTGCGCAGCAGAGGAACGAAGTCGGAGACGACCTCCCCGGATAAGGCGACGAGCGTCAGGTCTTGGCCGAATTGCCAGACGGCGATCGGAATGTTGCAGCGCGTGGGGAGCGGCTTCTTGCGGTTCAGCAGGTCGAGCAGCGGCTTGGCGTTGTGGGCCATGTAGGACGGGCCCTTGGCCCATTGCTCGAGCTGCTTGCGCGACGGTTGCTGGAGCGGCAGGTCGACGGTGGCGTGTTCACATCGCAGCGGTCCGCGGACGGGCCGGAGCTTCCCCTTGGCCACGCGACAGACCTGGTCGGCGAGGCTTCGGCCCTGCTTGCGGGCCATCGCCACCGTGCCGCGCGGGTGCGTGTTGGCGTCGCCGGCGAACCCGGTGGCGAACATGGCCAGACAGCCGCGGTGGCGATCCTCGACGTCCTGCTGCGCGAAGCTGGGGTAGTCACCGCAGAGCTTGAGGTTCTTGTCGGTGAGCGTCACCGCGTGGCAGGCGCATCCGAAGAGCAGGGCGCGGAGCGTGCCGTCCGGCCCATCGACGCGGAGGACGGGAACGGTGCGGTCGACGTACTTGTCCGGATTCGGGCCCATGCCGCGGTAGTTCCCGTTCTCGTCGTAGAGACGACGGTTCACGACGAAATCGGCCTTGCCCACGCCGTAGGAGAGCCGGGCGGGCTTCAGATCGGCCAGTGCGTCGGCTGCAACCTTGACGAGCTTCCGCTTCAGGGCTTCGGTGTAGCGAATCGTCCGCTTCTGGTCGGCCTCGGGCATGGGGAACCGGCTCAGGTCCGAGGTGCCGATGATCGGGCCCGAGTGCGTATGCGAGAAGTTGATCAGGATCTGCCGCCGCTCGAGCCCGGTGGCCTGCATGAGATCCGAGAAGACCTCGTCGGATTCCTTGCGACGGAGGATGCACAGGTCCGCGGTGACGAGAACCGCGCGGTTGCCATTGGGATCCTCGAGCGCCATCGCCTTGGCGTGGAGGTCACTCAGCTTGCCGTCGAAGGGACGGTAGCGGACCTTGGTCGCGTAGCCGTGCAGCCAGATCGGTTCGGTGGGTGTGATGCAGACTCGCGCGAGGCCAACGCGCCACTCGGACGCGGCGGCGTCGGCCCCGTGCGCAGTCCCGAGCAGTCCGAGAGCGGTTGCGGCTCCGGTCTTGGTGAAGTCGCGTCGCGTGATCGTGTCGTTCATGGCGGTCTTCTCGTGGAAAGGCGTTGTCTCTGCCCCGATCGATCCTATCTGGGCAGGAGGTTTCGCGTCAACGGCTGATGCGTTCGCACCATGCGTGTTCCGCCCGATTGACGTTGTAGCCTGACGAACCTGCTTGACGTCTCGGCGGTAGGGGTGGTAGACCACGCGGGCGACCCAACGTCCCGAGTCTCGTCTGGAGCGAGCGATGAAACGTCTGATACGCCTGGTTGTGTGTCTGATCTGTTTCCCCGCAGGTTTCTCGGCGGCAGCCGAGCGGGTTGTTGACATCCGCGATTGCGGTGCCGTCGGCGACGGCAAGACGCTCTGCACCGCCGCGATCCAGAAGGCGGTCGACCGTTGCGCCGCCGAGGGCGGCGGAACCGTTCGGCTCCCTGCCGGCAAGTGGCTGACCGGCACGGTGTACCTGAGAAGCAACATCACCGTATCGCTGGAGAAAGGCTGCACGCTGCTCGGCAGTCGCGACATCGGCGATTACGCGGGCCCGTCGCCAAGCTCCGGAGCCGACGGCGCGAAGCGGGGCTTCCGCTTCGCGGCGATCCTCGCCGGGTCGAAGCTCGAGCACGTGACGATCACGGGCCAGGGAACGATCGACGGCCAGGGATCGGCCTTTCGCGACAAGTCCGTCCGGCGGCCCAAGGCGATCTACCTCGTCGGATGCCGCAACGTGCTCATAGAGAACGTCCGCATGAGAAACGCGGGGAGCTGGATGCAGCACTACCGCGACTGCGACCGATTGACCATCCGCGGCATCCATGTCTTCAATCACGTGACGTACAACAACGACGGGCTGAACGTCGACAGTTGCCGCGACGTGAGCATCACCGGCTGCCGGGTCGATTCCGACGACGACGGCATCGTCCTCAAGAGCCTCTCGCTTCGGCCGTGCGAGCGCGTCACCGTCTGCGACTGCGTGGTCAGCAGCCACTGCAATGCCATCAAGATGGGCACGGAGTCCGGCGGCGGGTTCAAGGCCATCACGGTGGCCAACTGCAAGGTCCATTCGCCGCGCGAGTCCAAGAAGATCTACGGCAGGCAGCGCGGCCTGGCCGGGATCGCCCTCGAGATCGTGGACGGCGGCACGCTCGACAACGTCAACGTGTCGAACGTGAGCATCGACGGCGTCAGCGTGCCGATCTTCCTCCGTCTGGGCAACCGGGCCCGGAGATACGTGACCGGTGCGCCGAAGCCCGGTGTGGGGACGTTTCGCAATGTCGTTCTTCGCAACATCGCCGCTGTGAACTGCTCCAAGATCGGCTGCTCGATCACGGGCCTGCCGGGCCACGGCATCGAGAACGTGACGCTCACCAACATCTCGCTGGGCTTCGAAGGTGGCGGGGAGCGGAAGCTGGCCAGCCGGGAGATCCTGGAGAAGCCGAAGAACTACCCGGAGAGCACGATGTTCGGCGACCTGCCGGCGTTCGGCTTCTACTGCCGCCACGTGCGGGGCTTGACGTTCTGCAACGTCGATCTGCGAACGGCAAGCCCAGATCTGCGCCACGCCATGGTCTTCGACGACGTCGAGAACCTGACCATTGACAGGCTCAAGGCCGGGTGGTCGGCGGGTGCGGCCGGGGTCCTCCGGCTCTCGCAAGTCCGATCGGGAATGATCCGCGGCTGCACGGCGCCGCAGGGCGCAAGTCCGTTCCTCCGCGTGGAGGGCCAGGCTACCCGACGGATTCAACTGCTTGGCAACGACCTCAGCGGCGCGCGGAAAGCAGTCGACGCTGGCCCCGAAGTCCCACAGGGCGCCGTCTCTCGCGCAGCCCAATGAACGACCGCCGCTGGGTGCCCCGTGGCTTCAGCGATGGGGCACGCCCGCCTGCTCGACCATGAACGCAACGGCTAGGAGCCCTCTCCGGTTTTGTCCAGCATGCCGGCAAACACGTTGTTCGCTTCTTGGGTAAACATCCTGGGGGTCCAACGTGCTGCTTCCCGATGTGGATCCGCGTCCTGAATGCTGATGGCTGCTGCCAGGTGAGGATCAAGGGGGAGCCGATCCCGGACCTTCACCGCACCAGCCACCCTCACGTCGAGACCGGCCTCGATGATTTTGTGTCCGTGAACATAGAAGCGGTAGCCCGGGACATACGGATCATCCGGCGTGAGGAATCGCCCGTCAGCGTGGGAGGCCGCGACGCTCTCCACCCACGGGCTGTCTATGGGTCCGAAGTTGATGTGCCGCGCATAGTCCGATGGTTCGCCTAGCGAATCAGAGCGGAGATGATGCCAACTCGGACTCGAGCCTTCCCGGCAGAGCCGAGAGAAGGACTTCAGCTCCCGATCCCGGAGGATCTGTCTTCCCGCCTCCACGCTAGTTGAATGGACAAGGTACTCGGGATCTGTGTCTCTGATGACGTGAGGGAGTGGTGTGACCGACAGTGCGTGGGCCACCCAAGCGTCGACGTCGATGTCCTCTGGGAAGAACAGCATCGGTGCTCGCCCGTGCTCGTTCTCGTAGCGGATGAAGTCGGCCACGATGGCCGCCACGTTCGGGTCGTTCCTGTCGAACTGATAGTGGAACAGCCCGCTCTCGCTTGTGCCGACGAATGGATTCCCATCCCCAAGAGCTAGGCCCGTCCATTCCGGGCCGTACTTGCCGTCGGGGGAAAACGGATTGCCGTCACCTGGCGTGCAACCTCGCGGCGGTCTTACGTACTTCATCTCCGTCTCCCAGCCAGGCATTTCGCTCCTGGCCCCAACGTCCCGGATCAGGCGCGTCTGCAACCGTCGCCTGCATCCGGGCTGTTCGGCCTCTAGGTCCATTCCTGTTGCCAGACAGGACTGTTGTAGGCCGGTCGGAAACCTAGCGACAGGTAGAACGGCTTGGTGGTCCCAACCCAGGCGACCGTAGCACCCAGCTCGCCGCAGCGCCGAACGCCTTCCAGCACAGCCGCACGGCCAAGCCCCATGCGTCGGTAGTCGGGGTCGGTGGCCACAGGTTCGACGTAGGCGATCGAATGCACGGGCTCAACCCACATGCCACAGTAGGATACGAAGTTCCCGTCAGGCGCCTCCACCACGATGTTCAGGTCCTTGTGGTAGTTCGGAGCGGACTGCATGAACTTGCGATCCTCGATCCCATCGTCCGGCGGCTCGTCGCCATGGTCGAATCCCCTCCACAGGACGCGATTCACCTTGTGCGGGTCGTTGTCATCGGCCAGGCTCTTCAGCCGGAAGCCCGGGGGCAGCGGAACTGCCGGGAAGGGGGCCGGGATGACGAAGTGCGACATCGGCTCGCACGCATCGCCTTTCGCATACCCCATCTCCGAAGCCACCTTCTGGAAACCGTCGTCCTGATCGTTGATGTAGACGCACAGCCGCCGGACGCCATCTGCTGATGTGCTTATGTGCTCCTCGGCATACCTCAGCATCTCGGGCTTGAGGGTGTCGTATGCAGGATCGATCTCGAAGTAGGCCGTCCCCATCGCATGTTCCGGATGGACGACGCCGACCATCTCGCCATCCGCCTCCCAGACGCCGATCGATCTGAGATCAACTCCTCGGATCAGGGGATGGTAGTGCATGTACTCCCAGCGCGGCTGCAGCCAGTTGATATGCCCGCCCGTCGTGCGGTATGTCCTCACGAGGAACCGGCTGACTCTCTCGTAGTCAGCGGCGTGGTCGTAGTGCCTGACTGTAGCTCGCATGGTCCTTCCGTTGTTGCCGAAAGATGGCGCGTGGGGCAGCGGGCCGTTCCCGCCATGCGCTTCTCAGATCGGGATTCCTTCAACCGCTTCGACGCCTTCCTTGATGGCACGAACGGCCGATGAGCGGAGGTCCATCTCTCTTGCCCACCACGGCTGGTCGTCCGTGCTCCAGTACCATGTGAAACGAATCCACGTGGAGAAGGACGCGGCGGCTCGTATCAGCGAGAGCATGTCCTCGCTGAGCGCTATGCCGCGGACATCCTCGTACCCAGCACGAAAGGCGCGCCAGCGCTGGGGCTGTCGGCACATGCTCGACAACGCCGCGCCGAGCAGGAGGACCTCGTTGCCGTAGCGCGTCATCTCCAGATCGATGAACCCCGTGATCCTCGTCCCGTCGGCCATGATGTTGTTGGCGTGAAAATCGTTCATGTGAACGAAGGTCGGGCAAGCGACAATCGCGTCGCGGTTCCGCTCGAGGGCAGCCAGGGATCTGGTGAGTGCTTCCTGGGACGGGACGTCCCGATCACGAAGCACCCTCCCGGCACGGGCCAGCGTGGTGTCGAAGAACACCGGCGTGTCTGCCGCACGGTAGAGAACGGTCAGGGCATCATACGGCGTGTTGTAGAAGTCCTGCGGATTGCAGGCGCGGAACGCAGTATCTCCCTTGGGTTTCAGCCTGCCGCCCGGCGCCGTTTCCACGACCTTCGCAACGGCCTCACCGAGTCGCAAGTACACTTCCTCGCGCTGGGCTTGATCCAGGTCCTTCTCCAACTCGTGCAGGGGCAGTCCCGGCAGCCGCGTCATGACCAGCATGAGATCGGTCTGGCCAAGTATCTGTGCCACCAGCCCGGTCGGCTCGAACAACTCCAGTGCACGCTGCTCATGCCCCCTACGCGGATCGCCGTCGTAGTACTTGAAGACGGCGGGTCTTCCGCGATGCGATCCGAAGCTGACCAGATGCGTGCCCTTCATCCACTGGGGTTGCTCATGGTCCGCCGCGAACTCCGGATTCGCCTCGAGGAACGCCGCCAGATGTGCGTCGGCTCGTTTTCGCTGCTCGGCGCAGAATTCCTCGTACATTGTCAACTCCAGGGACCCGAGCATCTTGGGCGACCGGCGTTCGTCCGGTCGACACTCGCGCCAGGCGGTCTTCCTCCTTCTCGTTTCCCGGCGCAATGTTGCTACGCCTTGTCAAACCAGATCATCTTTCTAGTTAGGCCGGCGTCTTTGCCCTGGGACTTGAGAAGGTAGCCGGTCGGTTCGTATCCCCAGGAAGACAGCCGTTCCTCCAGATTTGTGCAGTCTCGACCCAAGGCCCACGGACCGATGATCAGACGTCCGCCCGGATTCAAGTAGTCCGCGAGCAGATGCTCCAGAAACTCCCGTTCGCGATGTCTTGGTGCATAGCTGATCTCGTGGGCGTGTACGAAATCGAATCTGCGATCTGGTGTCCACGCAACGGCATTGGCGACGAGGAACCGATCCGACCTGTCAGGAAGCCTCCAGTGCGCGAGGTTTATGAGTTCCTCTGAGATGTCAACGCCATAGAACGCCACGTTCAAGCCAGACCCCTCGACCCATCTCTGCAGACACTCAATCAGGTACCCGTTGGCACAGCCCACATCAAGGAAGGAGCCATCCTTGTGAATCGCTTCCAGGACCATCAAGACGCGGGTGTATCGCCATCGGGCCTCGTCGCCCCCGTGCCCTGACTGAGCGCGGGGATTGTCACGCGAGACGTATGCGATGGCAGTGGCCTTCTTCCGGGCTTCGTACCACTGCTTTTCAGAGATCAGCCCGTTCTCCAGGGCGGCATTCAACTCATCACAGTAGTCATTGAGAGAGGAGTTCGGCTGAAAGCCTTTCATGGAGATAGCTCCCAGATTCGGTCTCCCACGGCCGACGTTGAGCCGAGCGGGGCGGCTTCCCGGCGTCCCGCGAGTGCGTCTTGTTGGGCGATCATCACAGTTCCATCGTCATGTGGATGTCCTCGGGTTCAAGCTCGAGGAGCTCCTGGTTGCTCTCTCGCGTAGGTCGAAACCCTAGCGACTGGTAGAACTCGACGGTTCCTCTTGTGGGCGCAGCAGAGACGTAGAGCTGCGTCGCGCCGTCGCTTCTCGCCAACTCAATGACCTTCTCCGTCAGTGCGGTTCCGAGGCCCTTTCGTCGATAGGGTCGGCTCACATGGAGAACGGCGAACTGCGCCATGCTCGCGGACAGGTGCGGCCGGTAGATCGCGAAGGCGACCAGGGCTTCACCGTCGAAGGCCCCGAACATCGTGCCGCCTTCCTCCAGCCAGGGCCGCCATGCTGCGATCTTGCCGGGAACGCTGTGTTCTCCGTGGCCGTCCTGGCTCCAACGAGGCACGGACCAGTGTACGTCCTTCAGGTGGAGGCTTCCATCTTGGCACACGTAGTCCTGCGAGATCTCCTCGGAGCGGTCAATCTCACCGATCCGCCTGAGTTCGGAATGTCCCATCTTCTGAATGCGGGTCATCTATCATCTCTGCTCGTCCAGCGTCACCCATTGGCGGCGCCGTTCGCTGTGTCGGCTGCATGCGACGGTTGGCTCTTCTTCCTCTCTGCGAACTGCATCGTCCACGGACACACGGCAATGCAGACGTCGCACAACCTTGCGTCGCCCAAGCCTGCCGCCTGGGAGCGCTCGGTTCTGGTATTGTCGCATGTTTCGGGCTTGAGCATGCAAGCCCGATCCAGCCCGACCTGCCATTCCACCCCGATGATGGCCTTGGCGGGGCAGTGGGCCACGCACTCCTCGCACGAACCGCAGCGCGACGCGTCGAATGTCTCGGCGGTCGGTAAGGGGGCATCCGTCAGGACGCTGGTGAGGCGCAGCGCTCCGCCAAAGTCCTCCGAGATGAGGAGCGCGGATTTGCCGATCCAGCCGAGGCCCGCCCGCGTCGCCACGGTCTTGTGAGGCAGGTCGCTCAAGAAGTTCGCCGCGTCGGTGATGGCGGATCGCGAGAAGCACGCCCGGTGTCCGCCCTCAATCAGGAAGTCTACACACAGATGGCGAAGCCTCACCAATGAAGCGCGAACGGACTGGGTGTTCTTGTGAAATGCCTGGGAAGGAGCATCGCGTAGTCCCTCAAGGAGGGAAGGGTCCAGCGCGACACCGATCGAGATCCCCGTAGGATACCCGTCCCTTTTCGACTCAGGCACTTGCAGCATCGAGCCGCATCCGACGACAGACGCGCCGTTGCCAAGGAGGAACGTCCGCAAGTCCTCCCAGAGATCAGTGTCCGGGTTCATTGTCATCCTTCATTTGCGAGCCGATCGTAGGGCGCGTCTTGACGCCCCTTCACCTCCTCGCCCAGATTCATCAACCCGGCTTCAGTCGTCTGGAATCCACACTTGGCATAGAACTCGGCAAGCCTGGGTTCATAGTCAACATGGAGCCACGCCACCCCCTTGGCCTTGGCCAGGTCGATGGCGCAGCGAACCAGCTGAGTGCCGATGCCTTGACGCTGGAAATCGGAACGTACGGTCGTGTCGAGCAGGAAGGCGTGCTTGTCCCCATCCCACGCGACGTTGACGAACCCGACCAGAAGGCCGTCAACCGTCGCGCACACATGACCGAAATTGTGCGACAGCACCGGCGAGAAGTCGCGCGGCGTGTGATCGGGCCATGCGTCCGCGAACAAGGCATTGAGCGCCTCGTTCGCGAGATCGGGATTGGCTTCGTATGTGACCATGTGTCTCACACCGATTGGACGAGTGGTGCGTCCCCGGGAGAAAAGTAGAATGTCCCCTTTTTTGCATGGTCACCGCATGATAGCAGGTTCCCCTTGGGTCTTCCTTCCTCCAGGCTGGTCGTCTTCCGGGCCAGCGCCGCCTTGCGAGGTCCTGGATTTCTGTCTCAAGGCTGGCCGGGAATCAACCCGGCCGGGCGCGGCGGACCGTCATAGGGCTTCGCGCCGCGTTGGACAGGCGGGCGCTGCGCCAAGGACGTCAACCTGGCGTCCTTCGTCTCGGGCGGCTTGATGATGCCGAAGTACCGGCCCATCCAGTAGTCTTCCAGCCAGCCGATCGGCGGTGTGACGGACCTGCCACCGCTCCCGCCGTCATACCCCAAGGCCGAACGACTTCCCCACTTGGCGTCCGTCTCGCGCGGCGACATCGCGCGGGTCCCGCCCTGGTAGGGCACGTAGCCGGGCTCGGGTCCCAGGTCGCAGCGGTGGGAATTCCGGTAGCTGTGGCTGACCACGTCGAGCGACCATTCCCGAAGGTGCTTGACGGCCCGGTCGGCTTCGCAATCGTTGCCGGTCAGCCCGCCGTAGATGAAGTTGAACCAGGGCAGATGTTGCATGCGCATCACTTCCCAGCTTCGTTCGATGCTGCGCAGATAGATCGAACGAAGCTCGGGGTCCTTTGTATACCGCAGCAGGGGGTAGTACGCCCGGAACGCCAGTTCGTCGTCCCACGGAACCACGTGCTCCGGCGGAAAGACCAGCTTCTGGCGAACCGTGTAGGTCTGGTATCCCCACTTCAGCAACTGCTGGAAGCCTTCCTTGTACTTCGCATCGCCCGTGAGCGCGATGGCCGTTTGCATGAACGACTGAGCCTCCATACCGTTCAGCCCGCGGGCTTCGTAGCCGTATGGGCGAAGGAGGTAGTTGGGGTCCCACCGCCCCCACCGTGTCGGTTTGCCGTCCATGTCGCGGAGGAGCCAGCCATTGTCGATGATGTGCGAGGCCATCTGAGCGATGTGTTTCTTGGCCCGGGCCTTCTCGGCGTCTTTCGCGACCAGGTCATGGAAGATCGACACGGAGTAGAAATGCGCGTCGCTCTCGTCGCTCGAGGTGTCGCCCTTCCACCACCAGAGCCCGTCGGGGGTCGGATACCACTTGGCGGGTAGGCCGCCGGACCCTCGCGTTGCACGATGGCCCTTGTCGGCCTTGACGGACCAGATGGCCCGGGCGATGAAACCGGGCTTGGGCGTGATGGCGTCGAGCCAGACCATGGCCTTGAACGCGTCCAAGGCCTCCTGTCGGGCCTTCTCGTCACGCGTCACCGCATACTTGAACGACATGGCGGCCAGGTAGTGGGCCGTGTGGCCGCCGTCGTTGTCGCTGATTTCCCGTAGCCAGCCCTCCTTGCCTGCCCAGTAGAGCCTGTGCACGAACCCAAGCCGCTTGTGTCCCCACTCTTCCACGTGCCGCTGGAAATACGCCGCCTTCTTGAGCAGCGTGTACGGCTCGTAGCGGATCACGCCGATGCCGGCGTCGGTGGCGATGTAGACCACGCGGTCGCCCACGGCGATGTCGCGCACGTTGTCACCGGGCAGCCAGTGGTCGGCGCCGAAGTAGTGGTATTCGTCGTCCAGCTTGCGTATGGCCCCTCGCGTCGTTCCGATCCAGAGGTCGCGGTCGAAGCCCATGGCCAGGCACGTCGTGTCCTCGTAGGGAAGGCCGTCAGCGCCCCGCAACGCCGTTAGCGCCATTCCGCGCAACACCGCCACGCCGCGGTCCGTTGCGATGTACAGACGGCTGCCGTATCCGAGCATGTCCCGCGTGTTCCTGGAGGGCGGTTGGCCCCAGTCCACGGGATTCGTCACGAAGGTCTTGCCGCTGATAAGCCCCAGACCGCCTGGCCGGAGGGTGTAGAGGGTCGCGCTGTAGGACCCGAGTCGCAGGATCGGTCCAATCCGAACCGGATCAGCAAGGACCTGGCTGCCGTCTTCCATGATGACCGTCGAGTCGGTAGACAGGTAGCCGCCTTCTGGCTTGATGTCCACAAACGCGCCCGGCTGCGTCGACCCGTTCCACCGGAAGACGGCGTCTCGGGTCGCACCGTACAGGTCGCCGCCATGCAGACACAGATCGACGAATCGCGTTTCGGTGACGCGGGCCCACTTCCCGTCGGCCAACCGGTACGTGCCCGACGCCGCCACGCACCACAGGGCGTCTTTCGTTGCGTACAGGAGCGACACGGATTTCGGTGCGTCCGCCACCTCCGCAAGCGCCCCCTCCTGCAACACGCGGAGTTCGCCGCCGACGATGGCGTAGGCTTGGTCTTTGCAGACGGCGACGCCAGTGACGGGCTTGTCTGTCTTGACCTTCTGGCCCACCTCCTGGAGGTAGACCCGGTCGGCTACGGGCTTCCACAACCTCTGCTCGACCGCAGTCGCTCTCGCGGCGACAAGCGTCGCCAGGAAGATCGCGCTAACGCGGCACATGCGAATGACCATGACTCTTCCTCCTTTGGGCACACGGCGCCACGTCCGCCGGGCGCCGCCACGATGACAAGGCAGCATCATACCTCACTGTGCCCGCCGTTAGGTACTGCGATCTAGCGCGTCGCTTGGCGGGCTTTTTCGAGGCGGACGGGCGTCACATGCGCCGAACCAGAACCACGGATCGGCCCGGTGCCTTGATGCGCCACTCACCTTTGGGATGGGGGGGCGAGACCTTCGTCGCAGGCGTTCCTGGCGAGAGAATCGTCGCCGGATGCACCGGCTGCAATCCAATCAGCTTCGGCTCGCAAGGTTCCCACAGAAACAGCGCATTGCCCTTTTCGCAGACCCACTGGGTGCCGAAGGGCGTCTCCGTTACGCCCACCGCACGTCCCAGTTGATCGCTGATCTCGTTGAAGCAGCGGTTGCGGTACTTCACCTCCGCCGCGTATGTCTGCTGGATCTTGCGCCCCTCGGGGTCGTCCGGCACGCGCCACACGTTGGACCGATCCTGCGGAAACGCCTGATAGCCCATCAGTTTGAAGAGGTCCAGTTCTCCGTATCTGACTGACCTGCCCGTTCGGAACGGGCAGGCGCCGTAGAGGATGAATGGGTGCTGCTTGTAGGCCTCCAAATCTCTGTCGTAGAGGACGTACGAATCCACGCTGGCCAGACTCGCTCCTTCGGTCATCAGGCCGTACCCAAGCGCTCGCAGTCTCCGGATGTAGTCGGAGCGATCCGACATGCAGTACGTGCTCACCAGCTTGGCGTAGTTGCAGGTCGAGCCGGCCCCGTAGACGTCAAGCCACAGGCCGTCGATCCCTGTGGCTCGTCTGAGATCTCGGAGCCGGCGGAGCGTCTCATCCTTCCAGCCGCTCTGCAGACTCATCCAGACGACCGGGACGACGTTGTAGTTGGTGTTCCATCCGGCGATCGAATGGCCGTCCAGCCCGCACACCAGCCATTCGGGATGGTTCCGGACGTCCGGGCTGCCCTGCCAGGTGTGGGCCGTCTGGTGCCAGACGTAGACCTCGACGCCCGCGTCGTGCGCCCGCTTGACGAACTCGGCGAGTCCCTCGACCCCGCCGCAATTCGGCGTGACCATGCCGTTGATGTCCGTCTGGCAATGGCTCTTCCGCACGAGGGTCTTGCCCGTCCACTCGGACTGCACCGGGTAGCCTTCCGGGCTGCTGTGCGTCCGGCCGCGTCGCCAGATCCAGCCGATCTCCACGCGGCGATACCCGTATTCCTTCAGGACAGGGACGAAGTCCTTCGCATGCTTCTGGAACCCCGTCTTACGCCACTCGTTCCGCAGGCAAGCCATGGGCCGGGGCTCGGTGGGCGGGATGCCCAGATCCTGCTGGAACTTCCGCTTCATGTAGCGTGTCAGCTCCAGCCACAAGCTGCGGGACAGGGGTTTGCTTGTCAGCAATCGTATCCGAAGGGGTGTGGTGTACGTATTCGTCACCCGTCCGAGGTAGACCATGTAGTACGTGTCGACGGCGGTGTTGGTTGCGTCGCTTCTGATGCCGGACCGACAGTGAATCGGTTCGGCCAGGTATTCGAAGATGCATCCCTTGCCGTCCGGGAGCCCGATCAGGTGAAACAGTTGCCCGCCATCGATGAACATGCCCCAGTCTGCGAGGGACTGGCGCGGCCGGGCCTTGCCGAAGCGCGCCTCGGAATACCCCTGCCGGTTGCCCGGATAGCACGAGAAGCGGAAGCTCCGTGCCCCGTCGTAGCGGTCGGCAACCGGCCCCAGCCAAGAGAAGTTCAGCCTATGGAGGTAGTGATGCCTGTCCATGATGAGGAACTGGTCGGCGACGCCATCAAACACGGTGCCGTTGATCCGGTAGCGAACGGGCAGGATCGTCCACGATAGCATCGATTCCTTGCCGTCCTGTGAACGGGCACCGAATTCGAGCGTCACCGATTCGCCGAGGGCCTTTGCCCTCTTGAACGTCAGTTTCAGATCGGCTGGATACGGTTTGACCTCCGGGCCTACGCCGCGAGGAACGTAGTGCAGGTCATCGATGACTTTCCCCGACTTGTTGGCCGCAACGCAGACCCCCGTCGGGGACGTGACGGTCAGACGGATGTCCTGTGTGTTGAAGACGATCTCGAAGCCATTCGCGAGGCGGACCCTTATGTCCGGGCCCTGCTGGGAGAACTCAGGCGTGCCATCGACCTTTAGCCTCCTTGATTCGAAGTAGTCTGGGGGAAGAAGGCGGATCTCCTCGTTCGCATGCGCGCCGGCGCAGAGGCACAGAATGGTGGCCAGTGTGACTCCTCTTCTGATGTCCGCGCTCGATGGACCGGGCCGCGCAGCGCACCTGCAAGACGCTCCAGCCTTCCTCGATTGACGGTGTGTCGCGTCGCTGGTCGCCATGCCATGCTCCCGCTGTTGATCCGGTTGATCCAATTCCATGTATCCCACACTTGCTCGTTCCCGGGCGCGAGGGCAGCGACGGCTTGCTCTTCTCGAACGCGAGAAGAGGCCGGTCACCGTCCCGGGTCCCAGAGGGTGCACGCGATGTAGCGCTCGGGTTGGTCGGGGTGGTGGTAGTAGTAGACGGTAACGCACTTGCCGTCGGCGCGTTGGACAGTGCGGGGGTAGCCGAGGTCCCAGCTTGCCCCGTCGTGGCGGAGGATGATCTCCTCGGCCCACGTCCGGCCCTCGTCGTCGGACAGGCGGGCGCGGATGCCGTAGGGCGGGCGGCGCCAGCCGTAGGTCAGGGCGATGCGCCCATCTTTGAGGCGAATCATGCTGGCCGGGTTGCCGGCGTTGTCGATATACGGCTCGTCGAGTCGGTACCACGACTTTCCCTCATCGGGCGACAGGAAGGCCTCGAGCCACCACCGTTTCTTGCCGTCGAAGACGCCACCTCGTCGAATCATGCTCAGGTACGCACCGCTCTCGAGTCGGACCGTCGAGGGCATGATAGCGTAGCCGTAGCCTTCGGGCGGCTGCTGGCCAATCCACCCGACCAGGTCCCATGTCTTGCCTCCGTCCGTGGTACGCACGCATAGGGGCTGTCCTTCGCGCCGGTTGTCCTTCGTAGCCGCCAGAAACGCGGTGAGCCGGTGCTTACCCTCCACCAGGTAATCGGTGCGGGCGAGCAGGCCCTTGCGGCCGAAGGTCGGCATGCGGTAGGGCCCGTGCCAGGTCTTGCAGCGGTCGAGGGAGTAGTAGTACTTGTCCTGGCGTAACCTGACCGCCAGGTCGGGATGGGTGAAGTCGATGCCGCCCGTGGGCTCGGCGCACTCGCGCTCCTTGTCGTTTTCGCCCAGGAACGAGGGCACCTCGACGGTCCAGGTGACCCCGCCGTCTCGGCTCCTGGCCTGCCGGACCACCGAGGGCTTCATGCGATCGATGGCATGCCCCCCCGTCGGATTCTTCTTGTAGTACCCCAACGTGAATCCGACGACGATCTCGTCGCCCCAGGACCAGATGCCGTTGTTGGCGGGCCAACCGGCGAAGCGCCCCTTTTCCTTGTACACGACCGTGTTCTTGACCGGTTTCGCACCATTCTGGGCATAGCCCGGCAAGGTCGCCGCACAGATGAGCACCGTCGACAAGAATCGCATGAGACTCCCTTTCACTTGCTCGAATCGGGCCAATGACGTTGTCCGATGGGCCGCACGATAAGCCTGACGAGGCCACGCCGCAATGGCCGCGCTGGCGTGGCGACCTGGAGACATCCCAACACGGTCGCACGGACGACCAGCAGATCGAACCTGACGGCCCTTGCGGGGCAGCCGGCCCAGGCGGGATGATAGGCTGGAACGCTCACACACGAGGTGGCCCCAGAAGAGGGGAGCAGGTCGGAGATGCCCCCCGGAGAGCTTCTACATGCCATCGACAACAAGAAACGTTGCCCCATTCCTGCTAGCGCTTGCGCTCGTCGCGTCTTCCGTGTCGGCAGGTTCCGCCGGAGAGCAGGGCAAACCCAACTTCATCATCTTCTTCACCGACGACCAGGGCTACAACGACGTCGGCTGTTTCGGGTCGCCCCTGATCCGGACGCCTCGGCTGGACCAGATGGCCCGAGAGGGGATTCGCCTTACGAGCTGCTACGCCCAGGTGGTCTGCGGCCCGTCTCGGGCGGCGATCATGACGGGGTGCTATCCCATCCGCTGCGCCGAGCCCGGGAACCGGAAGCACAGCCACACCATCCTGCACGCAAACGAGATCACCATCGCCGAGCTGCTCAAGCGAGCTGGCTACGCCACCGGGTGTTTCGGCAAGTGGCACCTGGCTGGTGGGGGGAAAGGCAAACGAGGACCGGGAACAGGGCCGTTCAACGATGCCCTCATGCCCAACGCCCAGGGCTTTGACGAGTTCTTCGGAACGCCGCTCTACAACGGGCTCACGCGCGCGGTCGATCTCAAGAAGTTCGTCGCGGCGCTGCACCACAACAATGAGGTCGTCGAGTGTCCGGCCTCCATGGACACGTTGACGCAGAAGACCACCGAACAGGTCATCCGCTTCATCCGCAAGCACAAGGACAGGCCCTTCTTCGCATACGTTCCGTACAACATGGTTCACGTTCCGCTCGGTGCGTCGAAGGCGTTCCGCGGCCGGTCGAAGCGCGGGCTCTACGGAGACGCCGTCGAGGAACTCGACCACGACATCGGACGCGTGCTCGATCTGCTCAAGGAGCTCGCGATTGGCGACAAGACGATGGTCTTCTTTACGTCGGACAACGGGCCATGGATCGAAAAGCACATCGGCGATCACGGTGGCAGCGCCCATCCGTTGCGCGGGTTCAAGATGAACACGTGGGAGGGCGGCATCCGCGTGCCCGGCATCGTGCGTTGGCCCGGGAGGATCCCCGGCGGGCGCGTCAGCGACGAGATCGTCACGACGATGGACCTCTTCCCAACGATCGCGAATCTGGCCAGCGTGGGGATTCCCAAGGACCGCATCATTGATGGCGTCGACATGATGCGCTTCTGGTCCGGCAAGACCGACAAGAGCCCGCGCGACACCTTGTTCTACTACGCCTACAACCACCTCCAGGCCGTTCGGCATGGCAAGTGGAAGCTTGTCCTGCCCCGGCCCGCTCGTCCCCCTTGGACGGCGTGGTACGGGCGGATGATCGACGCCGTGGCCGAGCCCGAGCTGTACGACCTGGCGAACGATATGTCGGAGAAACACGACGTCGCCGCGCAGCACCCGGATGTCGTGGCGAAGCTCATCCGGCTGATCGAGCAGGCCCGGCAGGACCTCGGGGACTACGACACGGTTGGGAAGGGCGCGCGGTTCTTCGACGACGGACCCCGACGTCCGGACGCTTCCCGGTGGAGGCAGTGGCGACCCGCCCGCGCCGCCAGGCCCGCGCCGGCTGATGGTGGCGGACCCTACCCGCTTGACTTCTCCTATGCCCCCGCGATCGGGCCCCAGGAAGGCGTGACGCGCCGCGACCCCAGTGACGTGATCAAGGTGGGCCAGACCTACTACGTCTGGTACTCGAAAGTGACCGCCGGCCCGGGCGTGTGGGCGTATCCCAGCGGGTACTCCGCCGACGTCTACTACGCGACGTCCCCGGACGGCAAGGCCTGGACGGAGCGCGGGGCAGCGGTCGCGAAAGGCGAAAAGGGGACGTGGGACGAGCATGGGGTCTTCACGCCGAACATCCTCGCCGCCGAGGGCAAGTACTATCTCTTCTACACCGGTGTGCCCCGGCCCTTCGACCAGGACACGAAGACGGCCATTGGCGTGGCCGTGTCGGACGCGCCCGATGGTCCGTGGAAGAAGTCCAGCCGGAACCCCGTGCTCTCGCCCAGCGATGAATCTGAGGCCTTTGACAGCATGCGCGTCGACGACGCTGCCTTCGTGGTGCGCGACGGCAAGTACTGGTTCTACTACAAGGGCCGCCGGCTCGAGCACTCGCCGGGTCAGACCAAGATGGGCCTGGCCATCGCCGAGAAGCCCGAGGGGCCCTATCGCAAGCACGAGGTCGGGGCACTCCATTCGGGTCACGAAGTCCTCGTCTGGCCGCACGGCCGCGGCGTGGCGTCATTGGCCACCGCGGCCGGGCCGAGACGCGTCTACTTCGCCGCCGACGGCATCCGCTTCCAAGCCAGAAACGCCGTGTCGCACGCACCTCGGGCGCCAGGCGCCTACCGCGAGGACCACTTTCGTAGCAACGTCCTTGGCAAGGGAATCGGTTGGGGCATCAGCCACGCTCGGGCCGGCAAGGACCTCTATCTAGTCCGCTTCGATTGCGTCTTCGTCCCTCGAAGGACGGGTCGAGGTGGGCAACCGCGAGGAGGACCCAAGCCCGTTCCCTACGACCGCGCGAAGCCGGTTGGCAGTCTACGGTTCGATTTCGAGACCGGCGATCTCCAGGGCTGGAAGGTCGTCGAGGGGAAGTTCGACCGCGTGGTGAGCGATCTGAAGTCACTGCCACGCTGGGAGCACGTCCCATTCAACAAGCAGGGCAGGTATCACCTCTCAACCGTCGAGCGCAGCGGCAGCAGGCCGGGCGACGACACGATGACGGGCGTGATCCAATCGCCGACGTTCGTCCTGAAGGGCAAGGCCATGTCGTTCCTGGTCGGTGGCGGGGACGGCCCGCAGACCTACGTCGCGCTTTGCACAGTCGACGGCAAGGAGGTGATGCGCGCCGGCGGAAAGAACCGCCCCGTGATGCGGCGCGTCAACTGGGATGTCAGCCCCTATGTCGGCCAACGGGTTTGCCTTCGGATCGTCGATCGCAAGCGGCGCGTCTGGGCGCACGTGACGTTCGACGACTTCTCCGCGGAAGGGGTAGTTGTTGCCGGCCAGTAGACGTACCTGTCGCGTCGCATGCGTTGCCGCGACGCCGGCTGCTTGCAGCTCCTACCATCAGCCGAATCGTCGTCCCTCATCCAGCATGGCGAGGTAGTTGTCGAGGGGGATGTAGTTGGCGACGCTGTTGCCTGTGCCCAGGACATAGCCGCCGCCCGGCATACAGGCCTCGAGCGTCTTGCGGACGCGGCGGCGGACTTCGGATTCATCGGCGCGGCAGAGGAAGTCGACGTCGACGCCGCCGAGCAAGGCGATGCGGTCGCCGTAGTCGCGTTTGGCGTCGATGACGTTCTCGATCGTGTCCTCGAACGAGTGCTTCGCGTCGATGCCGACGTCGTCGATCAGGTCCTCCATGATCAGGCGGAGGTTGCCGCAAGCGTGCAGGAGGTACGGCCGGCCCGCCGCGTGGGACATCCTGGCCAGCATCTTGTGGCCCGGCAGGGCGAATTCGCGCAGGTCGTCGGGGCTGATGAGCGGGCCAGTGCGGAACCCCATGTCGTCGCTGCCCCAGACGAACTCGAGGCGGTCGAACTGCAGCATCCGTTCGGTGGTGACGCGGTACATGTCGATGAGCCGGTGGCTGATCGCCGTCACGAGGTCGCGCTGGTCATACAGCGACAGGCACAGCGTCTCGTAGCCCATCAGCCAGGTCAGGTACTCGGCGAAGTGCCCGAACCCACCGCTGCCGATGATGCACATGCCGTCGGGCAGATTCTCCTCGTACCACTCGAGACGCCGCGTCGACGCCCGGGTCGGATCGGGCCAGGGGTAGGCCTCGAACTCCGCCCACGAGGTGACCGGCCCGGTGTGCTCGTCGAGGAAACTCCGCCCGTCCGTGCGCCGCAGCTCGGCGGTGTCCTCCGCGACCTGGTGCCTCACCGGCATGTCCAGGCCGTCCAGGCCCACCCGGACGTAGTCGTAGCCGAGGAAGCGCTGCAGGGCGATCTCCCGCCGCCACGCGTAGAAGGGGTCGTTCGGGTCCAGGTCCTTCACGACGTCGTAGCGCTTGCAGATCTCCTCTTGGACCTCCGGGTCCAGGAACAGCTCGATGAAATGCACGCGCTCGGGCGTGCCATCCCGTTGGATGCACCGGACGAGCCCTGCACAGTCGGGCTCGACATTGACGGAGAAAGGGCTCGAGCTCATCTGCGTTTGCTCCAGGTCCTGCGACTCGACGGCCGACTAGGTTGACGGGCCAGTATTCTACCCGGTCGCCATCCGATCGAAAGGACGAAGGTCGCCGTCGGGCTCAGCAGCGTCTCTGCCGGTCGAGAGCGGGCTACTCCCGTAACCGGGCCATGCACGCCCGCAGGGCCGCAGCGGCGTTCGATGTGACATCGCCTCGTTTGGGATGACCGGGTCCTTTCAGCAGCTCCCGCGAAAGCCCGTCCGCGCCCGTCCAGGTCGTACAGAGATGGCCGATCATCCGGTCGGTCGCGTCGCGGCGCCCACAATCGAGCAGGCTCAGCGCCGCCTTGACCGCCCCCCAGCTCGCCGGCCAGACGCGGAATCCCTTCTGTTGGAAGTAGCGAACCGACGGATAGTCGTCCTGCAGACCGTAGTGCCAGTCGCAGATGATGATGTCCTTGGGGATCTTGTCGATGGCGGCGGCCGTACCGTTCCAACTCGACTCCCACGGGCCGTAGGGCATCGTCTTGCCGTTGATCAGGCGATCGCCCCACATCAGCATCGTCTGTCGCCGCCGACCGACCAGATGCCGGTGATAGTCGTTGACGGCTTTGGCGAACAGGTCAGCCGGATCCTTGTCCCTGCATCGCGGACACTGATTGCTGGCGATCAGCCAGACCTCGTCCATGCCCACGTGGAAGGCGTCGGACTCAAACGCGTCGATTAGCTCGTCGATCATGGGCAGGATGATCTCGTTGACCCGCGGGTGGAGCGGGCACCAACTCCGACAGTAGATCCAGCGATTCTGCTTGGAGATCTTCGGCGTCTCGTCCAGCTCGGGGTACTTGACCAGCAGCGGCAACGTCGAGGCCCGCCAGGATTGATGGCCCAGGCAATTGAACTGTGGGATCAGCCGGACCTTGTGCTCGCGACAGCACGCAGCCAGGTCCCGGGCGAGGGCCTTGCTGATGGGGTTGGACTGACGCAGCTCCGGGTGCGACTGATACTCGAATCGGTAGTTGACCTCCAACACCACCGCGTTGACGCCCATCGGCACGAGCACTTCGGCGATCGCTCGCTTGAGCAGCGCCATCCCACCCGGAGACGGCACGAAGCAATGCACGCCCCGCCATTCCTGTGGCGGTTGCCCCGCGCCATGCCCGGCCACCTCACCGACCGCCGCCCCCGCGGACAAGACGACGCAGCACGCGCCCACCAACACCTGTCCGGCAACCCATTCCACACGAGACATTCCGAAATTCCTCGCAGAACCGACGGATGCGCCCTCAGCGATCGGCGTAATCCACTACGATACCACTCTCCCATGCCGGAAGGGAGGCCAGGGGCCGCGTCATGCGCCTGGGCGTGCGTGGCAAACCCCACCCGCGTCCTAGAGCCGGTCCGTCCATCTGGGACGCTTGACGACACAGAGACGACGAAGCAAGCTACCCACAGTTCCCAGGTCAGCTGCCGGTCAGGGCGGCGGCGAGCGCGTCGCGACGCTGGCGGGAACGGGATCCAGACTGCAGGGAAGGGAGGTCGGACACGTGGGGATGCTCTGGGTGATGTGCGTGTTGCTTGCGGCTCCAGGGGGTGAGACGCTCTACAACGGCATCGAGCTGCCGGAGAACTGGCCGCCGAAGCTCCCCGAGCAAGCACCGAAGCCTACCGTCCCACCCTATCTGACGTCCCCGCCTGACGTCATCTGTATCGACGTCGGCCGTCAGTTGTTCGTTGACGACTTCCTCATCGCCAAGACCACGCTGAAGCGGACGCTGCATTCCGCGAAGCCCCACCCGGCCAACCCACTCCTTGGACCGGACAAGTCGTGGGAACGGGAGGGCGTGCGGAAGGGCCGTCGGGTCGCTTATGCCATGCCTTTCAGTGACGGCGTGTGGTACGACCCCGCCGACAAGCTCTACAAGATGTGGTACCTGGCCGGCATGCTCTACGCGACCTGCTACGCGACCAGCAAGGACGGCATCCACTGGGACAAGCCGAATCTCGACGTGAAACCCGGCACGAACATCACCCACCCGGGCAACCGGGACTCCTGCACGATCTGGATGGACCTCGAGGAGAGAGACCCGAAGCGCCGCTACAAGATGTTCCGTTTCCAGAAGGCGCCGAAGCGTGGGTTGGTGCTCCACTTCTCTGAGGACGGTATCCATTGGAGCGGCGAGATCGCCTGGGCCGGCCAGTGCCATGACCGGACGACGGTCTTCTACAATCCGTTCCGGAAGGTGTGGGTCTGCAGCATCAAGGCGACGCTCCCGCCGAAGCCGCCCTACAAGCTTCGCGTTCGCCGCTACAGCGAAAGTGCCGATCCGATCCAAGCCCTGCGCTGGGGCGGCTATGGAGATCCGCGCCTCTGGCTGGGCATCGAGCGGCTCGATCCGGCCCATGCGTACCTTACCGCCCCGTCGGTGGTCTACAATCTGGACGCGGTGGGCTACGAAAGCGTGTTGCTCGGGCTCTTCAGCATCCTCCAGGCCCCGCCGGACAAGGAGACCGGCCGGCCGAAACGGAATCAGGTCTTCGCGGGTTTCAGCCGCGACGGGTTCCACTGGCATCGCCCGTATGCCAGACCCCTCTTGGGAGTCTCAGAGCGTAAGGGGGACTGGAACTGGGGCAACGTCCAGAGCGTCGGCGGGTGCTGCCTGGTCGTCGGCGACGAGCTCCGCTTCTACCACAGCGGCCGGGCCGGCACGGGGCGACTGGGCAAGGACAGCAAGTTCTCGGATGAGGCCTTCGCGGGCCTCGCCGTCTTGCGGCGCGACGGGTTTGCTTCCATGGACGCCGGCGCTCAAGAGGGGACGCTGACGACGCGCAAGCTGCGATTCAAGGGGAGGTACCTGTTCGTCAACGTAAACGCCAGCAAGGGAGAGCTCCGGGCCGAAGTGCTCGACGACAAGGGCCACGTTGTCCCCAAGTACTCGAAGTCGGATTGCCAGCCGGTTCGTGTGGACAAGACGCTGGTGAGGATTCAGTGGCGTGGCGCGACGGACCTGTCCAGCGTGGCCGGTGAGCTGGTGAGACTACGCTTCCACCTGCGCAGCGGTCAGCTCTACTCCTTTTGGGTGAGTCCCGATGCGTCCGGCGCCAGCAATGGTTACGTCGCCGCGGGCGGTCCGGGGTTCACTGGCGCTACCGACACCGTCGGCGCGGTGGGATACCGCGGCGCATCTCACGGCCAACCGCGCCCTCGATGAATCTCTTTGTTGCAGAGCCGTGCGTGGTCGGCCCCATCGTGGCATGGGCGTCTCGCCCAGGATGGTCCACGGGCAAGATACCGATGCTACGGGCTCCCCATGCTGTCGGCGCCTGATTCGGATCGAATCTCAGAACGTAGCATCTCTCGCCGGACGTGGCGCCGTAGACGACGTTGCCTCGGGCGAGCAGGACGTTCGTCGACCGTTCGTCGGCGCAGAGCCCCTGATCCCGCAGGTTGACTGTCGTCATCTTGTTGTAAGTTGCCGTCTTAGCCGAAGCGATGTTTGCCGACACGAGCAGACCGAGCAGGACATACGCATGCTGTCTCACGTGCGCACCTCCTCCTTTCGAGCGGAAGTTCAGTCGCCTGCCACCAGGCCGATGATGGTCTTGGCGTATCCGGGGGCCTTGCTTGCGGCCAACCAGAGCGACAGGCCCAGACTCGCGAGCAGCAACAGGTTCCGCCAGGCGTTGGCCTTGTGCTCGCCCATCAGCCTGCGCTTGTTGGTCAGGTAGATGATGATGACGATCGCGACGGGAACGATGACGATGTTCAGGCCCATCAGCAGGATCATCTTGAGCAGCGCGGGGAACTTCCAGAACGGCGCGAGGACGGCTGGTACGGCCACCCAGAACACTAACAGCCAGCGGAATCCCCGGTTGTCGGACGTGTAGCGCCAATCCCTGCCGACGGCGTCCAGGCAGAAGTAGCACATCAGTTGGGCGACGACGACGAGTGTGGTCAGGCCGCAACCGAACAACCCTGCGGCGAAGATCTTCGGCCCCAGGCCGCTGAGCCCGGCCGGGAGGGCCCGCGTCAACACGCGACCGGCCTCATGGACCTTGTCGATGGCTGCGTGATTCTCCAAGGGATGCAACGCGAAGCCTCCCGCCACGAGGACGAGCACGGAGTAGACGCCGAAGATGACGCCCAGGTTGAGCACTGACTTCCAGAAGTAGCGCCGCATGTCCGCGGGTTGGGCCCTATCGTCCGAGGTGAAGTACGAGAAGCTCAGGATCGGTGCGGCCGCCAACGCGCCCCCGGCGATGGCGATGATCGAGGAGTAGGCGTCACGTGTCTTCTCCGTTCCTGGTACGGGCAGATCGTTCGGGATGGCCGGGATCACTCCCGCAACGATGTCGCCGAATTCCTGGAACCCGCGGATCGCAACGATCAGGAAGCAGCAGAACATGAAGAACAGGAGGCCCGTCATGACGTTTTGCGCACGTCGGTAGCCTCCCGACAACAGCAGCCAGAGGATCCCGCCGGCGAACACGACGGTTAGAACCGCCTCGTAGATCTTGTAGTTCCTGACGTAGTCCGCCGCGGCCGACGCGCCCGGCGGATAGAGGCCGAAGATCGACAGGAACGAAGACGTCATCACGGACATCTGGCCCATGTTCACGAAGACGTTGAACAGGACCATGACGATGAGAACGAACCACGTCACGCCCGGGTGGATTTCGTCGCGGATGACCGAGAGCATTCCCTTCTCGCCCGACAGAATGCCGACGCGCGCCCCGGAGTCCAGACAGATCACGACGGCCGGCAGCGTGACGATGGCGATCCACAGGAGGTCGTAGCGAAACCAGGCGCCGGCCAGGACCAGCGCGCTCGTCGAGCCCGCCCCCATGATCCCCGCCGTCATCACCGCGGCCGGGCCGACGACGGCCGCGATCGGCGTCAACCACCGGGGAACCCGACTGCCCTTTTCGTTCGTCATGGGATCGATTCCGCTTGGGGCCATTGTCACGCCTGCGTCCGCTTGCACATCCTATTGCTTGTCCAATCTCTCAGGGCAACTCAGCAGCACGGTGATGTTGCCCATGTAGGCAGACATCGTTGCCTGATGGCATCAGATCGGTCGCCACTCCTGAGTCGCGGTCAGTCTTGCTTCTTTTTCTTGCTCTTTCTCTGAGCACCGACGGCCTCGGAGACGCCTTCGTCGAAGGGCATGGTCAGCAGCGGCATGACCCACTTCTCGGGCGTGCGGTCGTCGGTGGCCATCCATTCGTGCACCAGCAGCGGATGCGTGAGCCGCTTGCTGAGGCGCTCGACGCCTTGAAAGGGGGCGTCGCCGTCGGCCAGGCGAAACGGCAGGTAGGCGTTCTTCTCGAGATACACGCTTCCCTTTCGGACGCGCATGAGCCGCGTGAGATTCGCACTGCCGAAGGGATAGACCATGGGCCGCGCCCAGTAGATCCAGGGCCCGTTCTGAACGTAGATGTAGGGCTGGGCTTCGCTGGCCGGATCGCCGTAGAGGTTCGTGTTCTCATACGCCAGCAGGATCGAGGCGAAGCCCACCTTCCTTTCCCGGTTGACGAAGGCCATCCAGGCGGTGTCCGCCGGGATCTCGAGGGCGTGGATCGGGTGCTTCCGGGAGGTGGCGATCGCCAGACTCCGGACCTCGCCGCTGGGGTCCTTCCACACGAACTCGTCGAGCACCGCATGGTTGAAGACGATCTCCGCGTTGCGCAACGCCTTGACGAAGATCTCCTTGCGGACCTCCATGACCGACGAGGAGATCATGTAGGGCTGGCCGGCATAGAACGTGTAGAACACGTTGGCCAACACCGAGTCCATGTGCGGTAGGGGGGCGTACCGGCGGGTGCGATGCATGAGCGGCCCGCTGATCTGCTCGAACTCGGGCTTTTCCCAGTCGCTGGCATGGACCCAGGGGATGGGGGGTGCATAGCAGCCGGGGTTCCAGTGGACCGCACCGTTCGTCTCCAGCTTGTGCTCCAGCAGGATGGGGTCGCCTGTTCCCAAGACCGTCACCGTCTCGACCGCGCCGCTGTTCGCCGCCAGACCGATCCGGTAGTGCGCGGTCTGGACAGTCTGGGCCAGGTCTTTGTGTTGCTCGACCCTCAAGTCGGTCTTGGGCCGAATCGGTCTTGCCGCCGGATTGCCGTACAGCACCTGGTACACCCTCTCCTGACGAGCCGCCACGTCCGCCAGGAACACCAAATCGACGGTCGTGGTGGGGTCATATCGGTGGATCGCCTCGCCGGTCTTGCCGTCCTTCTCCTTGATGGCCAGCACCTTCGCGTCTCGCCATTCCTTGACCGACGTCACCTGGCAGGGCGCAACCACATACCCGTCCTTGCCCGCGTCAGGATGATCGGGGTCGTACGTCACCACGCGGATCTCGGCGGCGGGGTCGCCGACGTCATCGGCGAACAGACCCAGCGACAGATGGACCGGTTCGGCGCGGCGGTCCAGGCCGGCCGTCTCGCGGAGTGTGACAGAAATCGAGCGCGGCCAGCGAGCATTCCAGTAGCCGCCCTTGTTCGGGGCCGTCCCCGTGTGTGTGAAGCTGAGCTTCTGTCCCTTCTCGGGGACGATCTCGATCCGGACCGTGTGCTTCGATGCGTTGGTCCAGTTGCAGGGCACGACCACTTTGAAGTCGTGCGATCCGGCCACGCGTCCTTCGTAGGTTTCACCTACCGTTTCCGCCCTCTGGTCTGAAGCGCGGACCTCCCGGAGACCTACGTTGAAGAACCGCGCATCCCGGTTCCGTCTTCCATCGACCTGGACCAAGGAGACCTTCCCCGGCTTCACCGCTTGCTTGCTCAGTGTCATGGCCACATGGTGGTACGGGAAGACAGGCCCCGGCACGCCGAAGTCGAACGAGACGACGCCCTGCGGCCCAGCCGCGACGGAGGCTGACGGGCCCCCCACCATGCCGGTCAGTAGGAAGAGCGCAGTCAATGCAGGAGATCGTCCGTTGCTCATGGCCACACCTCCCATGGGATTCGTCGATATCCAGTCAGACCGAACGCAATGTCCTGAAGAAGGGACCTCTTGTCGCACTAACCTACCGCAACGAGACTGCACGCGAAAGCCCGTTGGTTACCGTAGCGCAGCTTGACGTTCGGGGTTTGGGTAGAGCAGTTAACCTGTAGGAATCAAGCGGCAGGCACCGGGCCGGCAGCGACGAGCCTCTTCCGCGCAGCGTCAACGGTCAGGTTGAGACCCTCGAGCGTTCGGGCGCCCAGGAGCGTGAGATCTCCGGGCTCGGCGAAGACGACTTCATCTATGGTGAAGTGCTTCCCCACGCGGAGGATGGCGAAGCCGACGCTCCGAGTCACCACCTCGCCGTTGGCCATGATGAAGGGGACATCTTTCTTCTCTCTTCTGACACCGATGTGCTCCAGCCTTGCGGTGCGGATCCAGGTGTGCTCGCTACCGGTGTCCACCAGGAGCTTCGATATGCGGACAGACTTCGAGCGGTCGACGTGGTTCTGGACGATGCAGCTGGTGCGGAAAGTGCCCATACCCGCATCCTATTCTTCCGGCACGCATCTTTCAATCGTGCGCTGCCGGACGCGCCCCGCGCAGCGCTGTGGGCTACAGGAGACTCCTTATCCGCGCGGCGTATGAATCCAGCGTTGCCCGCGCCGGCGCGCTCGGGTCGGATGGGTACACCCGGAGCAGGCCGTCGCCGGTATGCCGCGGTTGCACGTGCACGTGGAGGTGGGGCACCTCCTGAAACGCCGCTGGACCGATCGAATGCCAGATGCTGATGCCCTCGTTGGGAAAGGCGGCGTCGACGGCCCGGGTAACCTTCGCGACCGTCTGGATGAGGGCGGCCCCCGTGGCGGCGTCCAGTTCCCGGATGTCTGGGATGTGTTCCAGCGGCACGACCAGCGTGTGGCCGGGATGGAACTGACGCAGGTCCATAAACGCGAGCGTCATCTCGTCGCGGTGAACCACACTGGCGGGGCGCGTGCCGATGGCGATTTCGCAGAACACGCAGGTGTCCGTCACGCATGCCCTCCTTCTCGTGGGCCCAGCCGCCGAACGGGGGCCCGCAGCCTACGGCGTCGCTTCCGGCTTGTCGTTCCGCGGCGTCTTTCCCCCTTGTCCCGAAGGAGCTGAGGCAGGACGCACGCCTATCAGCTTCCGGTTGATAGGGGTGATGCCGAGTTTCAGGGCCGGGGAGCCTTCCTTGAAGCGAAAGTCACCATGGACGGGGTCCACAAACAGTGGGTCCGCGGCGATGCTGTGCTTCTCGATGCCGTGTTTGCGTTGCGCCGCGAGGTGTCGTTTTCCCCACGTCGGGTCGGCGGTGTTGAAGTAGACGTTTCTGTCGGCGCGGCATTGGCGCAGGAGGGCTGGCCCACGCTTCTTTCCGGGGTTCTCGGTCAGCAGCTTCGCGCCCTTCTCGACGGCGTAGAAGATGTTGCGCCCCACCACCGCGCCGGTGCAGTCGCAGTAGGGGAGCACCAGGTGGCCGCGGCGGTGCAGGCAGCGGTCACCACTGGGTGTCATCGAGCGCAAGGCGTAGACCACGTTGTTGGTGATCGTGTTGGCGCCCTTGATGATGAACCCCTCGCCGCAGCAGTTGGCGATGATGTTGCCGTGCAGGATCGTGCCGTGCTGATCGTCGTCGCAGCGGATCGCCGCGTTGATGCTGGGTGAGTCGACGTCATGGATGCAGTTGAACTGCACGCGGTTGGCCCCGCCCGTACCGGAGATGTAGATACCGTTCCCGTCGCCGAGGATACGCATGCAGTGATGGATGTCGTTGTATTCGACGACGTTGTGCCGTCCGTGCATGAACGGTTCACGCTGCTGCCAACCGGCGATCGGCCTGCCGCGGCCCCAATCCCGCTCGCGCGACGCGTTGCCGGTGGCCTGGTCGATCTCGTCCCAACGCACGGTCTTGCCGCACTCGCCGTGTCCCTGCCGGCTCCAACTGATGCGCCCGCTGACCACGATGCCGGTGTAGGACGTATGGTGGACGTGGTTGTGGGCGATCCGGTTGTGTCCGCTCTGCCACGCGAAGATGCCGGGGGCGTGCCACAGGACCTCGCCCACGTGGTGGATGTGGTTGTCGACGACGGCGTTGTGATGGTTGACGTCCTTGGTCCCGGGGCCATAGCCCGCCAGGAGGACCCCCACGCCCCCCACGTGGTGGATGTGGTTGTGCGCGATGCGGATCTTCTGTGCGTGAAGGTCGCAGCGGATCGCGGCGGCGGCGCTGTTGGCGAACACGCATCGCTCGACGCGGCAGTCGGCCGCACCTCGGAATCGCAACATGGCGGTGGGTTTGTCGAACATTTCCCAGTCATGCTGCAAACCCCACCCGGTCTTGTCCGGCCGCCACCGCCAGTGATCGGCATGCGTGAACGTCAGGCCACGGAGGATCAGACCGCGCACCGGTGCGTCCGTCGGCCCGTCGTAGTTGATCTTGCCCTCGACGCGCAACAGCTCGCTGAGCTTGGGCGCGACGATGTGCTCGGATGGTCTCGCGCCGCGCGGCCAGAGGTAGATGCGCTTGCTCGACGCGTCGAGCACCCATTCGCCGGGATGATCGATGCATTCGACGGCGTTCTCGAGCCAACACGTGCCGTCGGGGAAATGCCCGAACGCGACGCGCCCCAGAGCGTACGTCGCAGGGACCGACGTGGTGGCCACGTTGCTGGCAGCGTCGATGTCGGCCAGCGGTAGGAGATTCATCACCCACGGGTAGTTCGGAACGACGCGGATCTCCGCTCCGCGGGCGGGCGCGTCGGCGGGGATGGCCCCCGACGGGAACGGCAGATCGCGCTTGTGTTTGCCCTGCTCGTTTCTGGGCCACTTTCTGGTCGGACAGAAGCCCTGGCTGCGCGCCCGCGGCAGCCACGTCTCGCCGTCAAACAAGGCGGTGCAGCGGGTGACGCCGGTGGGCAGCGGAGCGCACCAGAGCTTGCCCCTGGCGTTCGTGGGCAGACCGGGGGGGGCGTGATCGACCTTCTTCCACCCCGTGACCGGAACACCGGAACCGATGATCGGCGTCTCGCCAGGATGCGCCGCGTACGTGATCGTCCGACCAGCCGGCGCGGCGTCTTGAACGCCAAAGACCAGTGTCTCGCCGAGGCGATAGTATCCGCCCCGCAGCATGACGAGGATGTCCCTGTCTCGTCTGTCCTGCTTCAAGGCCCGAACCGCGTCTCGGGCGCGCTGCAGCGTGGCAAACGGCCTCTCCAGCGTCCCCGAAGAAGCGTCATCGCCCTTGGGGGAGACAACGAAGTCGGCCTGTCTGTCCCCCGGCGATGCTCCGGCCGCAACATGCGCACAACCCAACACCGACGGCACACTGAGAAGTAGAAGGCCACAGAGTCTCATCGTTTGTGTTCCTCAGCGAGAACTCAGAACAGTCAACGCACGGGAGGACCACCGCGTGCCGCGTGTGTCACCTTGCCTTGACCAGACGCTTCACGCGGGTGTCGATACGATGGGTCGCCAGGTCATAGCTGGACTGGGCGTTCATCCAGAACTCCGCGGACGTGCCAAGGGCGGCGGCGAACAGTTGAGCCGTCTCGGGGCTGACCGCACGCTTCCCCTTGACGATCTCGTTCACCCGGCGCAGCGGGACCCCGATATGACGGGCAAACGCCGCTTGGGTGATCCCCAGGGGCAGCAGGAACTCCTCCATCAGGATCTCTCCTGGCTGAGTCGGTGTGCGATGCTTCGGGATCACGTTCTGCCTCCCTCAACCCCGGTGGTAGTCGACAACGGATACCTCGTGGGCAGCGCCCGCGTGCCACCGAAACACGATGCGCCACCGGTCATTGACCCGAATACTATGAAGTCCCTCCAGGTCGCCCCTCAGGGGTTCCAGCCGGTTGCCCGGCGGGGAGCGCAAGTCACCCAAGACGTGAGCAAACTCGATCATATCAAGCTTCCGACGAGCGACAGCCCATATCTGTCGCGGAATCCGGCGCACACGCCGGGTGCCCAACCCGTGGTACAGATCCTCTGTTGCCCGATCTCCGAACGATGCGATCATGTTTAGACACGGCGTCCATGCACACAATACCGCATTACCGCGATGCGTGCAAGACGTCCTCTACTGCTTGGCTTCGCTACCACGGCCCGGTCCCCTTGAACCGGAACCGCAGCGGTTTGGTGAACTGACAATGGGCGTCGCGGACCTGGCGGAGCGTTGGGTCCGGCTCGAAGATCAGCAGGGCCTCCTCGGTGGCGAAGACTGTTCCGGCGGCGATCGCCGTGTTCTGGTCCAATGGCGTTCCCTTCAGGCCCAAGGGATAGACCATGGGTCGAGACCAATACGAGAACTCCATGTGATACTTGGCGACGTACGTGCACGGCGCGGTGTGCGGGATGGGGCCGCCGAGTCGATTGCCGACGAACTGCGACCTTCGCAGGGCGGCGATGCCGTAGGCCTTCTTGGCGTGGTAGCCGGCGATCCAGGGGACGTCTCGCTCGAGCACACCCACGGCGCCGCGGGCGAGGCCCGGCACGTTCGACCAGCCCTCGGCGTCCTGAATGGCTGCGATCTCGCGGGTGGTCACGCGGCCGTCCTCTTCGGGCCAGGCGAAGTGCGAGAAGACTTGTGGGATCTTCTTGTCGGTCTCCTTCCCGTCGGGCGTTGGCTTGGTGGGATGGCTGACGACGATCTCCCCGATCCGCACCGCCCGGGCCGATCGATTCGCCGTGAACTCGAGCGTCGAGGAGACGTGGATGTAGGGCACGTGGGCATAGAAGGTGTAGGTGATCGACGTCGTCACATCCCGGAAGGTTTTCATCGGCCCCCAGCGATGATAGCGTAGCGCGATCGATCCACCCTCCTGTCTCTGGTTCGGCGGGACCGGCCAGTTGAAGTCGTGGTCCCAGGTCTGCGGCGGGCTCCACACGTCGGTTCCGAAGTGCATCGGGATGTTCTGCCGAATGCGCATCAACTCGTCTGGGCCCTGACCCGCCCGTCGAGCGTTCTTGATCGCGCCGCATTTCGGGTCGAGCTGAATCGTGTAGTGTTCGTTGGCGACGGTCAGGGCAGGGATCTTGCCGCTGATCTGCAGGCCGCCCTTCACGCTTGCCGTCGGCAGGTTCGCGGTTGCGGTCTCGGCGCCGTCTGGCAGACCCCAGAACAGCCGGTAGGTCGTCTCGGCACGGGCGGGACAGCGGGCGAGGAAGATGACGTTGACGCTTCGCACCGGCGCAGGCGCCTTGGCCTTGTCCGGGACCGCGGGGATGGCGGCGACTTCCCTTAACGTCTGGTGTGGCACCAGCCTGCCCCGATCGTTCGACTCCAGACGCACCACGCGAACGTGATCGTACCAGCGCCGCGCCCCGGGGTCCGGCACGGTGAGCGTGACTTCTACCGGCTCGAAATCCCGACGCACCCCGGCTGTCTCTGCCAGTACGTAGTCGTAGTGGAAGGCAAAGCACTTCTCCCAGCCGGCGACCGATACCGGCTTGGATTCCTCGGAGGCACCGAATGCGACAGTACGCGCCGAAGTCGTCGCTCCCAACAGGACCAGAGCCACAGCTACCTCACCAGGACGTCTACAGAGCAGAGCGCTTCTCACGGGGACACTCCTGACAGCGAGGCGCCTCCCGCCGGCAAGAGGAAACGCACTCGAGGGTCATCGGATATGCGGATCCGGCAGCCAGCCAGCCGCCAGCACGCTAGCTTACTCCAGCGGCAACACCCTACTGGAGGTCCCCGATTTGCCGCAATAGCCAGTCGCCACCGCCGACCTGGAACGGGTATCATGCCAACCGGCGGGTCGATGATTCGTCCTGGGTTCAGAAGCGGTGGAGGTTTCATCCACATGGTTTGCAGAGCGATCGTGCTGATCTCTTGGGTTGTCCACATGTGCGCAGGCTGCGCGTTTGGCGCCTCCGCCGGTCGACCAGCGCACCAGTCAAAGGACTCCGTCCAGATGAACGACCGAGCTGCCAAGTCCGACAAGCCGGACGCCAGCGCCGTGCAACAGAAGCTGGCGGACATCCGCTTGCGGGATCCGTTCATCCTCCCCGTGCCCGAGCAGGGGAGGTACTACCTGTTTGGCACGGGCTGGCGCTTGCCGAAGGGCCCCGGGTTCATGGTCTACCAGAGCACGGATCTGCAGACGTTCTTGGGCCCCCAGGTTGCCTTCCGCCGACCCGAAGGGTTCTGGTCGGACCGCGACTACTGGGCGCCGGAAGTCCACCGGTACAAGGGCAGGTTCTACATGTTCGCGTCGTTCAAGGCGAAGGGCGTCTGCCGTGGTACGCAGATCCTGTCGGCTGACGCGCCGGCCGGGCCCTACCGACCGCACAGCAAGGGCCCCGTCACGCCGAGAGACTGGGAATGCCTCGATGGGACGCTCTTTGTCGACGAGGCGGGTCGGCCCTGGATGGTCTTCTGCCACGAGTGGCTGCAGGTCGGCGACGGAGAGATGTGTGCGATGCCACTACGTTCCGACCTGAGCCAGGCCGACGGACCGCCGATCCTGTTGTTCCGCGCCTCGGAGGCGTCCTGGGTGATCGAGAGCGGCAAGAAGCGGAAAGGAAGCGGCCCCACGGGACGCGTGACCGACGGCCCCTTCATGCACCAAACGGCCAGTGGCGCCCTGCTGATGCTGTGGTCGAGCTTCGGCAAGCGCGGCTATGCGCTCGCCGTCGCCCGATCCAAGTCGGGCATGCTCCGGGGGCCTTGGATCCACGAAAGCAAGCTGCTCTACGAGAACGACGGCGGTCACGGGATGATCTTCCGCACGCACGACGGCACGCTCATGCTCATCCTGCATCAGCCCAACAAGGGTCCGCATGAGCGCCCGCGTCTGTTTCCGCTAGAAGAGCGAGGTGACCGTCTCGCCATCCTGCGCCGGCAAGCCGATGCCACAGGGAGCCGTCCCCGACCGCAGCCTTCCGGCCGGAAGGGCTAGCCGCCTGCGTCCGCAGGCAAGCCGGGATTTCCCTTGTGGCCCCCACGTCACATGGCATAGAATAAGGTGTGAACGTTCAGGGGAGCAGGCTTCGCAGCCAGGAGGGAGAGGCCGAGCCACGTCTTGCACTCCCGTGCTCCGGGGCGTACCCGACTTGCTTCCCGGTTTGCGCATCGTTAGGAAGCCAAATCTCGTGCACGGAAGAAGGAGGTAGCGGGTTATGAGAAGCTACGGCGTTGTTCTCGGTGCGGTTGTCATGGCAAGTCTGCTTGCCCCGGCGGCGCTCCTGGCCGATTTCTACGACGATTTCTACGACGGGGACCACAGCGGCCCTGAGGACCCCAACGTCGTCTGGGACATCGATGACCCGTGCTGGATCGTCTACGAGCCGCTGGGGAATCCGAACGCCGTCGGCGTCGTTGACGGCTGGCTGCGCCTGTGGACCGCGTCCACGTGGTTTCCCAGTGTGATGATATGCAGCTACCCCGACACGGGGGACTATGACCCCAACACGAGCGACACCTACTGGGGGCACACGCTCAATCACTACGTCCTGGCCAAGACCAGAAACGCCGACCCCCAACCGGATCCGAACGACGATACGGGCAGCTCCGCGCTGCTCATGCACGCGTCCCCGGTCACCTGGCTGGGCTTCGCGTTCGAGTACCCGTACCGGAAGTACGGAGGCGGGGACGTCCTACCGCGTATCTCGTCGGTCCAGGGCTTTGACTGGTATGTCTTCGAGTGGAAGCACATCGCGCCCGATGACCCCTGTCATGCTGACGAGGCCAACGGGTTCTGGATGCTGTTCGCCTACTACACCGATGGCAACCCGGATGCGAGCGACCCGAACAACAAGATCCTCCGCGCCGCCATGTGGAACGGCGAGAAGTTCGACTGGGACGGCCAGTGGCTGCTGGAGGTGGATCTCGGCGATCCCTGCAGCTGGAAGGAACCCGAGGCAATCATGGAAAACGGCGATGACTGGTGGTGCGCGGAGGGCCGGACGGTGCTCGGCGGCGTGGAGTACTACAATTACGTGGTCGACATCGCCTTCGACCAGATCGAGGCGCGGACCGGCGAGTTCGACCCCAACAACCCCGGATCGCTCAACCTGACGGTGTCGAACGACCACATGGGCACGATCACGATCGACCCCGATCTGCTGGACGATCCGAACGGTGACCCCAACGACCTGGCTTTGCTGCGACGCTACACCAACGGGACCGAGATCGTCCTGGTGGCTGAGCCCTTCTCCGGTAAGTCCTTCAAGGGCTGGGTCATCTATGACCCGAACCATCCCGGCGACGCCAACTACATCACACAGGACACCAACGCCACGTTGTACCTGACGATGGACGCCGACTGGGAGATCGAGGCGGGGTTCAAGTGTGGTGGGGGCGTGCCGCCGTTCGTGGCGGTGGCCCTTCTGGCGCTCGGCTTCGCTGTGGCGGTTCGGCGGCTCCGATGATTCCTGGAGGGGAGTGGGCGCCCTCGTCAAGGCTTCGCCCTGTGCGTTCGCGGGCCGATCACCCCGGCAGTTCCAGGGGGAGTCGGATGGCAGAGAGCCGAGCCTGCATGGTGGGAAGCACTCTTGCCGTGTGTGCGCTTGCGGCCCGGCCTCTGATCGCCGATTTCCACGACGACCTCTACGACGGCGAGTACGGCGAGGACTCCGACGATCCCTGCTGGGGGGTCTACGATCCCAACCAGCCCAGTGACGCGAACTCCGCCGCCCAGGACGCCAACACCGTTCTGTACCTGACGATGGATAGCGCTGGGGAGATCGAGACCGGGTTCAAATGTGACGGGGGCGCGCCGCCCTTTGTCGCGATCGTCTTCCTGGCATTGGCGGGGCTGAGGATGTGTTCCATTCTTGGTCGAACGCTAACTTGTGCCGACCTCCGGAACGGGGTACATTAGCTAGAGGAGGCGAAGGATGGGGATGCCGAGGGCCCTGGATGTGCACCCTCTGATGTTCCACCGATCGTGACCGTCGGTCGCCATCTAATCGCATTTCGAACTGCTTGATGCAGATCCACACCTGTCTGAGGAGGAGGACATGAGGAGGTACGTATCCCTGGCGGTTGTCGCAGCCTTGATCTGGCTTTCAGCCCCCACCGTGGTATTGGGCGACTATTACGATACCTTCGACGACGGGGACTACACCGGCGACCCCAATGTCTGGGACATCGATAACCCGGGGTGGACCGTCTACGTTCCTCTCGTGGGTCCCAATGCCGTGGCCGTCTTCGACGGATGGCTCCGCCTGTGGACCGCCCCGGGGTGGATCAGCGACTACTCTTTCCTGCTGTGCTACGTGGAGGAGCCTGGCGACCCCTGCGATAACCCCACGATGTTCCACAACACCGCCCCGCACTATCTTGTTTCGCGAACCAAGGTCAACGATCCGAACGGCGGCGGACGGGGTCAGACCACGCTGCTCATGCACGGCGACCCCAACACCTGGAACACCTACCTCTTCGAGTACGAGGCCTACGCCAACGATTTCATCCTGACGTCCCTGAGCGGATTCGACTTCAGCTTCGGCCAGCGCAGGAAAATGGGCGACCCCAACGATCCCAACGACCCCAACGCGCCGGACGAGACGAACGGGTTCTGGATGTGCTTCCAGTACGACCCGACCGGCACGGATGGGATGGCCGATCCGAACGATCCCAACAACCACTGGATCCGCGGCGCCGCCTGGAACGGCGACAAGTTCGACTGGGACGGGGAGTGGTTCGTCGAGGTGAACGTCGTCGACCGATGGGGGGAGGATCCGGTGTACGGCTACCAGCTCAGGACCGGTGGGCTCTGCGGGGTCGTCGCAGGCGGAAGCCTGGCGATTGGCTTGATCCCCGACGTGTCCTTCGACAACATCGAGTGCCGGTGGGGCACGTTCACGAACGTCTCGCACTCGCTCGATCTGACCGTTTCGAACGGGCACATGGGCACGGTCACGATCGACCCCGACCTGCTTGACGATCCCGACAACGACCCGAATGACCTGGGTGAACTCAGGCGGTACACCGACGGCACCGAGGTCGTCCTGTCGGCCGAGCCCCTCTCGGGCAAGTCGCTCAAGCACTGGATCATCTACGATCCCAACCACCCGGGCGACGCCAACTACGTCGCAGAGGACACCAACACGGTGTTGTACCTGACGATGGACGCCGATTGGCAGATCGAGGCGGCGTTCAAGTGCGGCGGCGGCGTGCCGCCCTTCATCGCGATGACGCTCGTGGCGCTGGCCATGGGTGTGGCCATCCGCCGGGGGACATGACGGAGGGCCCGCCTACCTGGCCGGGAAGAGAGCCAATTGAGGAGTGGGGCTATGACCAGGAATCACTGCGTCGTGCTGGGCATCGCTTGTGCGGCGTGTCTTGCTGTTCCGAACGTCGCGTTGTCTGACTTCTATGACAGCTTCAACGACGGGTGGTATGAACGGGATCCGAACGATCCCCGGTACGATGCCAACGATCCCTATTGGACGGATCCCAACAACGCGGTCGTGTTCGACATCGACAATCCGGACTGGGACGTCTACGTGCCGTTGGGTACGCAAGCCGCCGTGACGGCGCAGGAGGGCTGGCTGCGTCTCTGGTCCGCTGACACCTGGTCTCCTTGGGCCCTGACGACGGCCTATGTCGACGATGGCAGCTTGGATCCCAACACCAGCGTGACGTATTGGGACGACACGACCACACACTACATCCTGGCACGCATCAAGAACTTCGATGATCCGAACACGCACAGGGGGCGGGCCACGCTGTTTCTCAACGTCAATGAGTTCACCTGGACGGGCGGCTACGAGGTGACCTACGAGTTCTACAAGAGCCCCAACAGGCTGTGGGGGATCGATTGCGTCACGGGGATGTGGTGGACGGGAATCACGCACAAGTACGTGACGCCCATGGCGGGGGAGAGCACCGGGTTTTGGATGCTCTTCCAGTTCAAGAGCGACGGCAATGGCGGCGACCCCAACGGCAAGTACCTCCAGGCCACCTGCTGGGACGGCGACAAGTACGATTGGGACGGTACCTGGGTCGACAACGTTCACCTCGCCGCCGACCCGAACACCTGGTATGACCCGAACGCCGCGCTTTTCTACGACGACATCGGGGGACGGACGGCCATGGCCTCCTATGGCGACATCTACTGGCATGGCCCGAACGGGTACCCATCCGACGTCGGGTTCGATCAGATCGAGATGAGAACCGGCGCGTTCGACCCCAACAATCCCCGCATGCTCAACCTGGCCGTCTCCAATGCCCACATGGGGACGGTCAAGATCGATCCGGACATCCTGGCCGACTGCAACAACGTCGACCCGAATCTCTGGGACCCGACGGACTATTCGTTGCCGCGGCGGTACACGGACGGGACGGCGGTCGTGCTGACGGCCGAGCCGCTGAGCGGCAAGTCGCTCAAGCACTGGATCATCTACGATCCCAATCACCCGGGCGACGCCAACTACATCGCAGAGGACACC
>Ga0180432_10000086_pt1 | contig 139370 bp, 100 predicted proteins | sample SS_ome_10_FD_132414 | JGI IMG/M metagenome (GOLD analysis project Ga0180432, IMG submission 132414) | Hypersaline lake sediment archaeal communities from the Salton Sea, California, USA - SS_1_MS_2 metaG | ecosystem: Environmental > Aquatic > Non-marine Saline and Alkaline > Hypersaline >... | reverse complement strand
GGTGCTTCTTCGACGGGCACTACTGGGGAGACGAGGACGACCAGGATTTCATTGACCCCGACTGCCCGGTCAAGAACATCCCGGCGCTCGGCAGGTACGAGAACGTCGCCGATCCGCAGCGCGCGATACAGGCATACGTTGGGATGGTCAACATGACGGACGCTTACGTGGGCCGCCTGCTGGATGCGCTGGACCGGGCGGGCGCGCGCGAGAACACGCTCGTCCTCTTCACGTCGGACCACGGCGACATGCTCGGCCAGCACGGGCTCTGGGGCAAGGGGATCGCCGCCTACGACGGCCACCAGCGCGTGCCCGGCCTGGCCTGCTGGCCGGCGGGACAGAAACGGCCCGGCGGACGCACGGACGCCATGTTCAGCCTGGTGGACGTCATGCCGACCTTCCTGGACACCGCCGGCCTCCGGCCGCCCCCGTTCGTGCAGGGCGTCAGCCAGTTGCCCGTCATTCGGCGCCAGGCGGAGTCCGCGCGGGACTGGGTGCTGGTGGATTTCCTCGCCACGGTCAGGCTGCACCAGCAGACGCTCGTGCAAGGCAATCACAAGCTGGTGGTTTACCGGCACGCCGACTACGGCGAGCTGTACGACCTGAGCGAGGACCCGGAGCAGTACGAGAACCTCTTTGACCTGCCCGAGGCCCGCGAGATTCGCCGGAGGATGATGCACCGGCTTGTGCGCGCCAACATGGAGGCAGTCGGGGTGATGCCGTGTCGCATCTGGCACGCCTGAGGGCGGCGTGCTATCTCTGGTAGATGGGCAACTGGCAGCAGGGGACGCTGAGCGCCAGGATCGCCATGGCCGTCGTGTAGCAGGGCCCCGCCCGGCCGCCGTCGCTTCCCTTGGTGGGCCATGAGCCGTTGCTCTGCTGCATGGGCAGGAGAGTCTCATACATCTGGCGGGCGTGTTTCTCCCAGTGCTCCCCTCCGAGCTGGTACATGCCCTGGGCGGTGTAGTAGGCCCCATAGAAGAGATAGTTGGAGTCGGTGGGGTGCTTCAGTATGTAGTCGCCCGCCCCGATGGCTGCCGTCTCGCCGTGATGGCCGCAGAGTTCCAGGCACAGCAGCGCCGTGCCGGTTCGGGCCACGCCGGAGCCCGCGCCCGGCTGGTAGGCGAAACCGCCGTCCTTGCAGCGGCAGTTCATCACGAACTTGACCCCGTCCTCGATGGCCTGGGCCGGCACCGCGGCAGCGGCATTCCGCGCCGAGCGCAACGCCATCAGCGGCCAGCCCGTGCAGCTTATGTCGCTGTCGCGGCTGTTATGCTCGTAGCGCCAGCCGCCCTGATGGCTGTCGCGTTTCTTCATCTGTTGTGCCGCCAGTACAACTCTCAACGCCTTGGGGAGTGCCTCGTCGATCTTCTTCTGGCGCTCCGGGTCGACCATGCCCGAGACCTCCGACAGGAACAGAGTCGCGATGGCGTGACTATACATGCCTCCCCCCGGCGACCCGGCCCTGCCGACCAGAACGCCGTTGTCCTGAGCGCAACTGAGCACGAAGTCTATGCCCCTGTTGATCTCCTCTCCGTACGGCCCGACCCCGGGAGTGTATCCCTTCGCCAGGAACGCCATCACCGAGAGGGACACGACGGCCGTAACGCCCTGCATCTGGCCGCGGAACGAGCCGTCCGCCAGTTGCTGCGAAGCCAGGAACTCCAGACCCCGGTCCATGGCCTGCTCGACCGTTTCCTCGTAGTCCTCGAGGGTCTTCTCGATGTCCTTGCCCCCGGCGACGACGTGGCCGGGACTCACGAGGTGAACGCATACCACGCTGCCTATCGTCAAGGCGATAAGACATGCAAGGGATATTCTCTTGGTCGCTGCTGACATGATCATTCCCCGTTCCCGTCCGGCTCGGCGCCTCCCCGCCTGGCGATCTCGTGGAAGTACCGCTTGATGAGCGCCCTGTATTCCGCCGGCCCCCGCTCTGCGGCGGCCTGAAGGATGTCGCTGCGCAGTTCGCTGGGCAACCTGGCCCACTCGTCCAGCGTGATCCCGGCATCCTGGAGTTCGACTGTCGCGGGATCAAACTCGATGCCGGCTATGCCGGTCTTCGAATCCAGTGTAAGCGTCTCGTACGTCGAGTCCCTGGCAATCTGCTGCGCGAGCGAGAAGGGCTGCAAGCCCATGCGCTGCGCCCTCGCCGCCATCTGCTGCAGGGCGGCGTCGAGCCTGTCGGATGCCAGCGCCGCCTCCGGGGTGGCCTGGGTCTGCGCCGCCTCGCTTGCCGCGTCAAAGGACTGCGAGAGGGGCAGGCTGTCCTGCGCCAGGGACTGATCCAGGTCCGGCAACAGGCCCTCCTCCACGGCCTGCTGGACGAGTTCGCCCAACTGATCCAGTGCCTCCGCTGCCTGTCCCAACTGCTCCGCGGAGGCCATCTGCTGGGGCACTGCCTGATCGAGACTCTCGGCCGCGAACGCCTGCTCGGCCTGCTGCTGGCTGCGAGCGGCTTCAGCCAGGTGGTCGGCGGCCCGCGCTGCGGCCTGTTGCGCGTCGTGCTCGGGGAAGAGCGGTTGCAGTCGCTCACGGAGGGCCTGGGTCTGCACGCCCAGATCCTGGGTGGCCCTGGACAGGCCCTGCTGGCGCGAGCCCAGGAGGGCAGGCATGAGTTCCTCGGCCAGCGCCTGCATCTCCTCGGCCAACCCCTGCTGTCGCTCGGCGAGGTCGGCCGTATCGCGGGCAAGGTCCCCCGTCTGCTCCAACTGCTGGGCGCGCTCCGCCGGGCTCTGTTCGGCTTGGCGCGGGGTGGCCGCCGCGGCGCGCTCGGCTTCCTGGAGCCGGCCTGCGAGTTCGCCCAGGTCCTGCGCGGCCGCACTGGCGCTCTGTGCGGCCGCCGGGACGTCTTGTGCCTGCATCTGATCGGCGGCCCGCCCGGCTTCCTGCGCTGCCTCATCCTGTATCTGGTCCTGCTGGGGCGCGACGGTGTCGGTACGTTCGGCGATGTCGGCGGCCTCTCTGGCCGCGTCGGCCTGCTCCGCTTGCAGGCGGGCCATCTGCGCCGCCAGGAGTTGCTGCTCGAGTTGTGGGCGCCTCCTGGCGAGGTCCTCAACCTGCTCCCGGACCTCCTTTTGATCGGTGGCCATCTTCGCGATCTGGTCCGCGCGGGGGCGTCGGTTCGGCAGGGGGGGAGTCTGCTCGTTGAGTTCCCGGAGCGCGGCCGCCATCTCTTCGGCGCGCTGTGCGGCTTGCGCCGATGCTTCCTGGGCCTTGGGAGCCTGCTGTTTCTGGAGGGCCTGTTCGGCCTGCTGCATCTGCCCCCTGGGATCGTGCTGCCGGACGGCGCTCTGTGCCTGGGCGGTCGCCTGTTTGGCCGCCTCGGCAAGCTGATCTGCCTCTTTGCGGACCTGCTCCTGGGTTGTCGCCATCTGCGCGATTTGCTCCTGCGCCTGTGCCAGGTCCCGCGCCGGCTTCTCCGGGTCAGCCATCCCGCGCTGAAGATCCGTGGGGAGTTTGGCCATCTGCTCAGACAGCTTCTTCTGGGCCGAGGCAACCTGTTCCGCCTCTTTGGCGAGTTGGGCGGCGGAATGGGTTGCCTGCTTCGCCTCGACGGGGGCGTCAGAATCTTCGGCGGCCTTGCGCTGGGCCTCAGCCACGTGTCGGGACATCTCCTTGGCCTGCTCGGCGGCCTGTTGGGCAGCCGCGACTGCCTCCTGGGTCTTGCCCTGCTTGAGCCTGTCCGCAGCCTCCGCCATTCGGGGCGACGGTTCGGGCTGCTCGGTGCCCTTGGTCGCCGGATTCTGTCCCACGCGCTCTGCGAGGCCCTTTGCCTGCTCGGCCAGGGCCTCTTGCTCTCGTTGGAGTTCGTCCGCTTTGGTCAATGCCTGCTGGAGGGCCTGTGCCTCATCCATGCCTTCCCTGGTCCGGGCCGTCTTGTCTGCCAGGTCTTTCTGCTTGCGCGCGAGTTGTTCCGCCTTGGCGACGAGATCTGCGGCGGCCTGTTCCCTTTGCAGTTGGTCGGCCTTGCCGCCCAGGTTACGCTCGGCATCCTTCTGTTCCCTTATGGCGTCGTACAGTTCTCCGGCAAGTATGTCTTCGGCCGCCTTGGACATGCCCTCTTCCTGCTGCGCGGTGAGTTCCTCGGCAGCCGCTCTCTTTGCGAGTTCCTTCTGGGCATCGGCCAGCATGAGCAGCGTCTCGTCGATGGTCTGGATCTCGTCGAGCCTCTTCGTGTCGCCCGCGAGGTCTTGCTGGTCTTTCTGCAGTTCGCGTGCGTCCTGAGCCAGGTCACGCATTCGCTCCTGGTCGAGCCGGGCCTGCGCCTCCAGGCCGCCGGGGGTCTGCCTGAGCATGTCGGCAAGGTCTTCGGCCACCTGGTCCTGTGTTTCCGCCCACTCCTGGTCCGTCATCGGCATCTCGTCAGCGTCCGGCGCCAGGCCGGCCTTCTCCTCGAACAACTGCTCCTGCGTCTGGGCCAGTTCCTCCAGTTGCTGCATCCTGCCAAGCGTCTCGGCCATCACGTCGAACTCGTCGATGAGTTCATCGACGGCGGCGATGGCCTCCTCGATCTGCGAATCGGCCTGCTCGGCCAGGGCGCCGCGCTGCTCGGGGCTCTCGGCGGTCTCAACCTGTTCGGTCGTCTCCCCTGCGCCCGCGATGTGCTCGTCGGCGAGGGTTTCGAGCCTCGGCGTCAGCGATTCATAGGGGGTTTTCTCGAGCATGTCCGTCAGGTCGCGCGTGTCCTGCTCGGCCGTGGTGAGGTGCTGAGCCATCTGATCCAGCCGCTGGCGGCTTGGCTCGCTGAGTTCCGGCTCTTTGGGGGCTTCCTCTTTGAGCGGGCCGGATTCGGCCTTGGCTGCCTCCAACTCCCCGCGAACCGCTTCGAGGCTTCGGCGTATCTCCTCGTCCAGTGCGGATCGCAGTTGCCAGAGGTAGGGCGGCGCCTCGAAGTCGATGGTGATCGTATATATCCTGGACAGGCCCTCCTGCGGTCCCTCCAGCTCGACAGGCAGGTTGTCAGTGGCGCTCAGTTGAAACTTGACCAGTCGCGCTCCTGCAAGCTCCGCTTCGGACAGGTCCAGTGCCGTTTCGCCGGACGCGTTGCGGCAGGGCCCGTCACCCAACGGCAGCGGTACCGGGAGGGGCGAGATCATGAGGCCGTCCTTCTTGCGGAGTATCTGGGCCTTCACGAGGCCCAGATCGTCCCGGACGGCATAGAGGATGGGAACGCTGTCGTCGGGCCGGCAGCGCAGTTCCGTCTGGCGCGGATGGGTAATCTGCGCCTCCGGCGCGCGGTCGGGCAGGGCCTCGATCAGGTGCCTTGTGCTGGGATTCGTGAACCCGTGTTCGTCTTCGGCGGCCAGCGCCCAGTAGCCAGTCGTCTCGGGGGTGAGGACGAACTCACACGTGACGAGCGCCTCGCCTTCGTCCGTCACCGTGCACTTGCCGTGCGCCAGCGGCGCCGCCCCGTCGTTGAGCAGGACGCGTCCCTTGACGACGGGTTTGCTGACGTGCGCCGTCAGCGTAACGGTCGTGCCGACGACGCCCTCTATGTCGCCTGTGAAGTCCTCTTCGACGTAGGGCTCCATCTGGCTGTAGGCCGGATAGTCGTAACGCACGTCCAGCCCCGTCACGGCGGGCGGCGGGACCACGCGGGCCCTGAAGTAGCGGCTCAGCGCGTCGCCGGCGTGGACGCGGTAGTGGAAGTCGTCCCGGGCCGGCGGACAGGTGACTACGAACTGTCGGCGACCGTCTTCCGTGTCGGCCAGCCGGACCATTTCCTGCACTCTGCGCCCTTTGTCCGCCGACAGGCGGTGAAGGTTGGCGGCCCGGACGGCGTTGTTGGCCACCAGCACCTCCACGCGCAGGGCGTCGCCCGGCCGGATAACGGTGTCTCCGGGCGTTACGGCGAGCTGATAGGCTGCGACGTTGGGCAGGTTCAGGAACGGCGCCAGGGCACGGGCGATCAGGCGGGCCGTCTGCTCGGGCCACAGCAGGTTGAGGGCAACCAGCAGCGCGAAGGCGCAGAGCGCCGCCACCAGGCGCGGACGGGCGTTGCGCAGCGTCACCTCGCGGCGCGGCCTGAGCAGTTCCACGTCGTGGCTCGCTTCGGCAACGAGGGCCGCGATGAGGGCTTCGGACCCGCGGATCTCGGGCGCGTCAGGGCTCATCGCCAGTTCAACGGCCGAGCTGATGCGCTCCTGGAGTTCGGGATGGCGGACCTCAATGGCCCGCGCGACGCCCGCCAGCGTGAAGCTCCGGGCCAGCGGGTGCAGCAGGAACGAGAAAGTCGCCACGACGGTGGCCACCACGATAAAGGACGTCATCACCCAGCGGGGCCACGAGGGCAGGAACGTGATGGCCGAGTCGATCGCCATGACCGCCAGCAGGGCGATGACGAAAGTCACGGCCACGGTGCAGAGCCCCCGCAGCAGGATCACCAGCCGCGCGCGATGCACAAGGCGCCTGAGCTTCTGCACGATCGGGCGCGGCAGCCGGTCGCCCACCACTTGTGTCGTCATATCTGTCATGGCAGGGAGTGCTTCTTGCGCAAGAGCCATTCGGAAGTCGCCAACAGCATTATGAGCAGTAGGTAGGGCCAGGAGTTCCACAGGACGTACTCGTAACGCTCGCCTCGCAGAACGACGGACGGGCCGAGGAAGTCCAGGACGCGTTCGGCGTCCGGCGCCTCGACCATCACGCCTCCCGTCAGGCCGGCCAGTCGCCCGAGCAGGCCGCGGTCGGTGGCCAGTTCCACCTCTTCCTCGGAGCTGGCCGGGTCCACGGCGAACTCGACCGATACCTTCTGCACGCCTTCGGAGGCCAGGATTGGCTCGGCCTGGGGGCATTCCAGTTCCAGCCGATACGCTCCCGGCGGCAGCCGGCCCAGGTCCACGGCGTAGATGCCTGGTGAGGCGAGCAGGTACTCCAGCCTCCTGCGCAGGACGCGCTTGTCGCCCTGATAGATGTTTGCGGCTGCGTCTGCGTTGGCCAGGGGCGAAAGGTCGGTGTGCAGGATCTTCGCACGCACGTGAACGCTGTCGCCCGGAGCGTAGCGCGACTTGTCCGTGCCGAGCTTGACGAGACTGGTGCCGGCGGGCAGCTTGTTCGCCGTGGCCCAACGGATGATCTGGCCCCAGAACTTGTGGTGGTGCGTGTCGCCGGCGCGGTAGCGCAGCCGCCACGTGCGGTCGAAGTTCAGCAGCATCACCCGGCCCAGGTCCACGCGGTGCACGGCGACGAGCGCGTTCGTGCGCTGGAGTTGCTCGACCGCCTCTGCGTCCATCTCCGGCGCATCGGGGTCGGAGGAGGGGAGGGCGTAGGCCAGCACGCTCGCACCCGGCTTCGTCTCCAGTATCGGGTGCCGCCAGTACATTTCTTGCATGGAGCGCCACACCTCCGCGTTTTCCTCCGGGTCCACCTCCTGCCGCATTATCACGCTCTGCAGCCCCTCCGGCGTGAGCGCTATCCGGAAGCTTTCCTCCGGCGCTTCAAGGACGGGACCCGTGGCGGCCTCGAACCGGGCGGGCAGCATTTCCTCCAGGACCGTTCCCGCGTAGGCGCGTGGCATCGAATGCGGCCCGGCGATCACGATGAGCGTGCCGCTTCTGTCCGCCACGAAGTGCTGCAGGGCTTCCAGGTCTGCCGGGGTCAGGTACTCCGGCGAAACGTCCCCGAGGATGATCACGTCGAACTTCATCCACTCGAAATCGTCCGTCGGCAGCGCGGTGGCCTGCGCCTGCTCCCGCGGCCGGGTCACCGAGGCAGGGATGCGGGGCAGTTCGTCGGCATCCGCGATGTGATCCGGCTCCAGCAGCACGTACTGCGTTCTCACTGAGGGGTCCCGGCTGGCGAAGAGGTTCTTCAGGTATCGGAACTCCCATCGCGGCCTGCCCTCGACGATCAGCAGCTTTGTCCGCTCCTCGGTCACGTTGACGGTCAGGGGGTATTCGTTGTTGTCGGCGAAGACTTCGCCTTCCACTGAACTTGCGGTCACGCGATAGGAGCGCAGCCCGGGCTCGAGCGGCGTATAGGCCAGTTCCACCTGTCTGCGGAACTGGTCCGTGGGCACGCGCACTGATCTTGCGTTGAGAAGCTCGCTGCTCTCGGCGTCGAACAGGCCGATCTGGACGGTTTCCCCGGCCAATCCGTCCAGTTTGAGTTCTGCCGCCACGAACATTGTGTCCTCGACGTGCACCACCTCCGGGACATCCAGCGAGACTATGGCCACGTCCTTCGGGGGTCTCTGGCCGCCGAGCGGAATCGCGCACACGGGGGCCCGCGCCAGGCTCAACTGCCGGGCGAGCGGTTCGACGGGCTCGGGCGCGTTGTGCCGTCCGTCGCTCAGCAGGACGATCCCCGCCAGTTCCTCCGCCGGGATGCCCCTTATGACCCGCTCGAGCGCCGCCGCCATGTCCGTGAGCTTGCGCTTGGGGGCCGAGAGCTGCGCGAGTATCTCGGCCACCGAGGGGGTGCTCTCCTCACCGACGGCCTCGTCGGCGTCGGGTCGGCTCCACTCCGCCGGGTCGAGTTCGCTCGGCTCGGCGGCGAACGCGTACACCTTCAGGGTGTATTGCTCTGCCAGGCGGTCCAGCAGACTCTGCCCGGGTTCCGCGGCGCCCGGGTTCCCCGGTCGATGGGTCAGGGCCGAGCGCGCCAGCTCGAAGCGGCTCGTGTGAGCCCAGGAGTCCATCGCGACCCTGTCATCGTCCGACAGGGACGCGTAGAAGGCGTCGTCGATCCGCCGGCCCATCTCGTAGAACTCGTGGACCAGCCCGACGAGCCCGTCCTCGGCGGCGCTGACCGCCTGCACGATCCCGCCGTGGCGGCTCAGCACGTCGTCATCCTCACTCTCCTGCGTCTGCTCGACGGCTTCGGCCAGAGGGCGCCCGACCTGCTCGGAGAGGCGCGAGTGAAGCTCCGTCAGGGCTGCCCGCTCATCCTCCGGAATAGCGGTCTCACTCTCTAAGACATCCGTCACCAGTTGGATCTCGCCGTCAACGGTTTCCTTCGCCTCCTCGGCCGCGGCGCGCAGCTCGGCGAGCCGGTTGGTCATGTGCTGTTTCAGGGCGTCGGGCTCCAGCCCGCCGAGCATCTTGAGCCACTCGCTCTGGACGGTCAGGTTCCCGCGCACCGCGTCCAGGCGCGCCGCCTCCTCCTCCAACCGGCACGGTCGGCCCACGCGCGTTTCGCCGAATGACTCCGCTAGGCGTATCTTCTCCGATGGCGACAGTTGCGTGTCCGGCACGTGCATCGAGGCGGAGTTGTCCAGCAATACGGCCACCGTGCGGCGCAGGCCGCGGTGTGACTCGTGTACGAAGACCGGCTGGGCCAGCATGGCGATGACGAGGAGGGCGATCATCACGCGCAGCGCCCCGAGCAGGCGCGCCGCGCGCCGCGGTATTCGGCTGCGTTCGGCGGCGTAGATCCTCAGTGCCAGCTCCACGGCCGCCGCGCCGCCGACGCAGAACGTCCAGCTCGGCGCGTTGGACGCCAGAACCAGCACGCGCTGGACGGCCTGGATGACAACGAACAACGCCAGGGCACCTACGATCACCCGTGCCACCGCCAGCACGGCCTGGCGCGGCACCGACCGGGAGCGGACCGTCAGGAACCTGTAGGCGGCATACCATGCCGCGGCCGCCAGGAACGCGCCTGCAAACAGGGCGACGGTCCAGAACTGGTCAGGCGGCGCGGGCTGTTCTGTTGCAGCGAACATCATCGGCGCGCTTCAGTGGAACCTTGCATCTCCGGGGTCTCGACCAGACTTCTCAGCCGGGATCGAAGGATCTCATGGTCCGGGGTGTCCTGGCCGAACTGAACCTCTTCCGCCGTGTGCGTTCTCCTGGTGACGGTTATCCACCGCGCCAGGGCCATCTCGGCCAACAGGACCAGGACGGCGCAGAGCACCAGCTTCTTCCATATCTCGTGGCCGGGCACGCCGCCGGCAACGGCCTCGATCACGTCGCCGGTGGTCTGCGCGCGGAACAGGTCTATGTGCTCCTGTGCCGCCAGCAGGTCCTCCTCCCCCAGCGGGGTCAGGAAGCTCTCCTCGGGTTCACGTACCACCACGAAGGGCAGCGTGCGCTCCTCGGCCTGCTCGCCCGTGTCGGCGTCCGTCTCCGGGACGATCACGAACCGGTAGAGCCCCGGCTCCCTCGTGCCGGCGAAGGCGATGTGCCAGCCGGAGGGCCCGGGGCTCACCGACGCGGGGCGGCGCAGGTCGGAGGGGGTGACGACGTCGACCTGACCGATGCGCTTGCCCATCGCTCCCGCGGCGTCCTTGTCTCCCGGGTTGCCTGCCGGCTCGAAGGGAACGTCCGCGGCGACCTGGGCACCAGGCGTCACGTTGAACTCGGGCAGGAGGGGAGCGGCCAGGTATTGCGTCAGTTCGTGCAGCAGGGGGACGAAGCACTTGAGCGTGGGCAGGTTGCTGTCCCGCCGTCCCAGCGAAACCGACGTGACCAGCACGTAGCCCTTGCCCACTCTCCGTTCGACCAGGAAGGGAAGGCTGTTGCCCAGGCTGCCGCCCACGCGCACGGCGGGGCCCCTGTCGTCGGGTGCCAGGTGCCAGTAGGCCCGCACGACCGCCGACGCGGCGTCCGACTGCGTCTGGTCCGCGAAGAGCCCCAGGGCCGGATGGGTGCAACTGGGCACCAGCAGGCCGACGGGCTCATCGGGGGTGTGAACCTGCTCGACCAGGCTGGCGGGGAGGAGCAGTTCGGTCTCGCCGACCGTCCAGTTGTTGTAGAAGGCGGGCGCGGCCCAGTCACCGGGCGCGACCAGCAGGCCGCCTCCCTCGCGGACGAAACGTTTCAGCGCCCGGGCGGTTTCGTCGGGAAGCCGTCGCACGTTAGCCAGGACGACGACCCGGTAAGCGCTGAAATCCGTGACCCGGGAGATCTCGGACGCCTGCACCAGCGCGGGCTTGATGAAGGCCCGGGCGGCGGGCTGGCGTGCGCGCGCGGGCGAATCGCCGCCATCGGCGGCCGGTCCCTCCTCGTCCTGCTGGAGTTCTCCGAGGGCTGCCTGGCCGGGGGCCAGCGCGATCTGCATGAACGAGGCGGCGCCTTCCAGCGGACGGTCGGACGGCGCGCCCTCGACCAGAAGGACGGGCAGCTCGTCCAGCACGTCCACAACGCGCCAGGCGGCGTTGTCGCCGGGCAGGTCGTCCAGGCCAGCCAGTTGCGCCGTCACCAGGTGCGGTCCCGGCTCGCGGAAGTGATGGCTGAACTGAACCGTCTCCGTTGCGCCCGGCCCGAGTTGCCGTATCTGTCTTGTCACCGGCGGGCGGTCGTCCACGGTCAACTGCACCACGAGTGTCTTGCTTGGCACTGTCCCGGCGTTTACGACCTTGGCCATGATCTTGACCGCCCTGTCCGCCCCGACGACCTGCCGCGACAGGCTGATGTCCGCCACCGCGCAGTTGTCGCACGACTCAGGCAGCGGCAGGATGCGGCAGATGACCTGTGGCGGCGCGGGAAGCTGGGCCAGCGTCGAGGCCAGGAAGCGCCAGCGCGCCTCATTCTCCAGGTCCCAGCCCACGCTCTGCCCGTCGGTGACGATGGCGATCTTCTTGGCCGGGTTCTGGCCTTGGGCGAGGGCCGACGCGGCAAAGCTCAGCGCCTCCGGCAGCGCCATCGCGCCGTTAGTGGCCCTGAGGGAATCCAGGACGCGGTGTATCTCCGCGCGGTCGGAGACCGGCCCGGTTGTCGCAGCGAAGGGCAGTGGGCCGGCCAGCACGACGCAGATGGAGTCGCCCGGCGGGCATGAGTCGACGACTGCCCGCGCCTCCTCGACGGCGCGCGCGAAGTTGGTCCGGCCATCCACTTCGGCCGACATGGACATGGAGCCGTCTATCACGATGGCCAGGTCCTTCGCCCTCGCCCCGGAGGTCCACCGGTCCTTCTGGACGAGGTGTTCGGTCAGCGCGGCGATGCCCGCCACGATCAAGAGCACGGCGGCGAGGTTGAACAGTATCCACGCCACCCATCGCTTGGCCCACATGACGGCGCCCATGCCCGCGCAGACGGCCCCGGCCAGCACGGCAGGCGCCACGGCGACCCAGGGAATCCGTGAGTCGGCCGGCAGGAAGGGCCTCGCCGCCGCCATCGCCACCAGGGCAATCAGCGCGCAGCGCAGCGCCATGAGCAGGATCTCTTCCAGCAGGATGTGCCTGCGACGGGCGGCCAGCGAGTCCAGCAGAAAGCGCATGGCGCCCCAATTGATCGAGCGTGCCCTGCGCCGGTAGAGCAAGTGGATCAGGATGGGTATTGCGACACCCGCAAGGGCGAGGAGGATGGCGGGATTGAGGAACGTCATTTCACTTGCCGCCTTCGCCGGGCCAGGTAGTTGGTCAGGACCACGTCATACTTCTCCCTGGTGCAGACAGGCACGTAGTCGATCCTCATCCGCCCGCAGCCGCCTTCGATGCGCCGCACGAACTGCCGGACCCGGTCCAGGTATTCGGCCCGGATGGTTCCGGGGTCCAGTTGCACGGCGCGGCGGCGCACCTCCAGGTCCCGGAACAGCGCCTGGCTGGTGAACGGGAAGGTCAGCTCCTCGTGGGCCATGACGTGAAGGATGATCACTTCGTGCTTGCGGTAGCGGAAGTGGTGCAGCGCGTTGATGATCTCCTCCGGGTCGTCGAAGAGGTCCGAGATCAGGATGATGAGCCCGCGCCGGTGGACCCGTTCCGCGATGTCGTGCAGTATGGGCGCCAGGGCAGTTTCGCCGCCGGCCTCCGTGCCGGCAAGCTCCTCCAGCATCGTTCGCAGGTGGCTTGCCTTGCTGCGGGCGGGCACGTAGCGCCGGATCGTCGTGTCGAACATGACCAGGCCGACGGCGTCCTGCTGGTGGATCATCATGTGTGCCAGGGACGCCGCAAGGTACTGGCTGTACTCGAACTTGCTCAGGTGGCGTCCATTGTGCCTGGCCGCGCGGGTGCCGGTGTAACGCATCGAGCCGGAGGCGTCCACCAGGATGGTCGCCCGGAGGTTGGTCTCTTCGACGTACTGCTTGACGTAGTAGCGGTCGGTCTTGCCGTAGACGCGCCAGTCCAGGTCGCCTACGTCGTCGCCGGGCACGTATTGCCTGTGCTCGGCGAACTCGACGGAGAAGCCCTTGTAGGGGCTCCTGTGCCGCCCGCTGACGAAGCCCTCCACTGTGCCGCGGGCGACCAGCTCCAGCCGGTGGATCTTCGCGAGCGCATCCGGGTCAAGCAGTCGCGTGTACTCGGGGCGGGCGTCTGTATCCGGCATGAGCGATAGCTCTCTGTGAAGAGTCACCCCCGTCGGCAGCTTCATCCGCCCTCGCATGGGTGCGGAGCGGGGCTGTGTGGCCGACAAACGCGCGTCAGGCGATCTGGTCCGAACCGGCGGGCATCTCCTCCAGAAGGCGGCGCACCACGTCGTCCGAGTTCAGACCGGCCGCCTCCGCATTGAAGGTGGTTATCACGCGGTGCCGCAGCACCGTGAGTGCCAGTTCGCGTATGTCCTCGGTCGTAGCGTGATACCGTCCGTGCAGCACTGCCCGCGCCTTGGCGGCCAGCACGAGGTAGATGCTGGCCCTCGGGCCGGCGCCCCACTCAACCAACTCGTCGACGAAGTCCGGCGCTTCTTCAGTGTGCGGGCGCGTGGCGCGCACAAGCGCGCGGGCATACTCGAACACGTGATCGGCGACCGGCACGCGGCGCACGATCTGCTGCAGCTGAATGATCTCGTCACCGCCCAGAACCGGCTGCAACTCGGCCTCGTAGGTGCCGCTGATCAGCTTCATGATCGTCAGCTCTTCCTCGGGCGTGGGGTAGTCCACGATGATGTTGAACATGAACCGGTCCAGTTGCGCCTCGGGCAGCGGGTAAGTCCCTTCCTGCTCGATGGGGTTCTGGGTCGCCAGCACGAAGAAGGGCTCCGGGAGGGCGTAGGTCTCCTCGCCCACCGTAACGTTGTGTTCCTGCATGCCTTCCAGCAGGGCGGCCTGGGTCTTCGGCGGAGTGCGGTTGATCTCGTCGGCCAGGATCATGTTCGCGAACAACGGGCCGTGCACGAACCGAAACACCCTCTTGCCGGTCGTGCGGTCTTCCTCCAGCACGTCGGTGCCCGTGATGTCGGAGGGCATCAGGTCGGGCGTGAACTGGATCCTGCTGAAGCTGAGCCGGAGCACGTCCGCCAGCGTCCGCACCAGCAGCGTCTTGGCCAGTCCGGGGACGCCGATCAGCAGCGCGTGCCCCCGGCAGAACATGGTCACCAGAACCTGCTCGACCACCCGGTCCTGTCCCACGATCACACGGGATATCTGGTCCGTCATCTTGTTGAACGCGACGTTCAGGGCCTCTATCGTCGCCAGGTCGTCCCGCTCGCTCACAGCGGTTGCTCTGCGCCGGGGACGACTGGCCTTACGCGCATCGTCTGCCATCTGCGTGTCTCCGTTCGGGGTCCCGTCAGGATGCCCGGTGCACTCGGGCCGCTCCGCACTCGGCGAGGCGCCGTTCCCAATCTCCGTACCACACCCACGTCTCATAATACGTATGCGGTGCAGCGGATGCAAGGTCGCCGGGTCGGAACCGGAACCCGGGCGCTCGGGGCGGCCGTGGGCCACGATGTTGACAAGGCTGCGCGAACGGAATAAGCTCCACGTCACGGTCACTCCCATGCGCGGGAATAGACCTGGAGCATGGTCAACAGGCGGGATGTGTTATGCACAGGATAGCGATGCTCGGCACGGGCCTGATCGGGACGTTCTACAACATGACCCTCAAGGGCCAGCGCGGGCGGGCCGAGCCGGCCGTCGTCTACTCGCGCAGTCCCGAGCGGGCGCGGCAGTTCGCCGAAGAGTGGGGCGCGCCGCACTGGACCGCGGACCTGGCCGAGGCCGTCGGGCACCCCGAAGTGGACGTCGTCGTTGTCGGCTTGCCCAATCACCTCCACGAGCGGGCGGTCACGATGGCGGCGGGGGCCGGCAAGGCCGTCCTCTGCACGAAGCCGCTCGGCCGCAACGCCGCCGAGGCCGCAAGAATGCTGCGCGCGGTCGAGGAGGCCGGCGTGTTCGGCGGCTACCTGGAGGACCTGGTCTACACGCCCAAGACGCTGAAGTCGCTGGCGTCGGTCCGGGCCGGGGCGCTCGGCCAGATACTCTGGGTTCGCTCGCGCGAGACGCACCCCGGCCCGCACAGCGCCTGGTTCTGGGACGCGGAGACCGCCGGCGGCGGCGCCATCATCGACATGGGCTGCCACTGCGTCGAGATCATCCGCAACTTCGTCGGCAAGGGCAACCGGCCCGTCGAGGCCATGTGCTGGGCGGACACGCTGGTCCACCCGATCGAGACAGAGGACCACGGCATCGCGCTGATCCGGTTCGAGAGCGGCGCCGTGGGCCAGGTTGAGGTAAGCTGGGCCTTCCGCGGCGGCATGGACCTGCGGGACGAGGTCTCCGGGACCGAGGGGACGATCTGGCTCGACCATTTCCTGCGGACCGGCTTCGAGATGTTCACCGCCGTCGGGCGCGGCGGATACGTGGCCGAGAAGGCCGAGGCCGAGACCGGCTGGCTCTTCCCCGTCGGGGACGAGGTGCACGAGCTGGGTTACGTCCACATGTTCGCCGACATGTTCGACGCCCTCGACGGGGGCGGGGAACCGATGGAGACCTTCTACGACGGCTACGTGGTCAACGCGATGATCGACGCCTGCTACCGCTCCGCGCAGTCCAGGCAGTGGGAGCCGGTCGAGCTCGACCTCTGGCGCGGCGCAGAGCGAACGCCGAGGATCAGCGTCCCCGTCGCGGAGCTGGAGGGGCGCGTGGTCATCAAGCGGGAGCGGATGCCCGACGGCAGGACGAAGCTCATCCTCAAGGACAAGCGGACCGGCCAGTTCTCCCAGGAAGTGCTCGACGAATAGCAGGACACCTGAGGCAAGGGACGGATGGCAATGGGCAACGCTGATCAGAGGGTGGCCCTGGTCACGGGCGCGGGGCGCGGGATCGGGCGCGGAATCGCGCTGCGGCTCGCCGAGGACGGCTTCGCCGTCGTGGTCGACGACGTGGTGGCCGACCCGGACGACACGCAGCAGGGCGCCTACGAGGTCAAGGCGACCATCGAGGCCGCCGGCGGCCTCGCGCGCGTGTTCCGGGCGGATGTCGCCGACGCAGCAGACCGCCGGGCCATGCTGGACTTTGTCGCGGAGCAGTTTGGGCGGCTCGACCTGCTGGTCAACAACGCCGGCGTCGCCCCCAGGGAGCGCAGAGACATTCTCGAAGCCACCGAGCAGAGCTACGACCGGGTCATGGCCGTCAACGTGAAAGGCCCGTACTTCCTGACCCGGGACGCCGCGCGGCGCATGATCGAGTGGCACCGCGAGGGGGTCGTGGACGTGCCCCGGATCGTCTTCATCACCTCCGTCTCCGCGTACGCCTCCTCCCCGAACCGGGGCGAGTACTGCGTGTCCAAGGCGGGCCTGAGCATGGCGGCGAAGCTCTACGCGGACCGCCTGGCCGAGTTCGGCATCCCCGTCTTCGAGGTGCGCCCGGGCATCATCGAGACCCCCATGACGGCCCCGGTCAAAGAGAAGTATGACCGGCTCATAGCGGACGGCCTGTTGCCCATGCGGCGCTGGGGCCAGCCGGCGGACGTGGCGCGCGTCGTCTCCGCCATCGCCCGCGGGGACCTGGACTATTGTACCGGCGAGACCATTGAGGTCGGCGGCGGCTTCGGCATCAGGCGGCTCTGAGGGGAATGGCCGGCGTGATTGAGCGGCAGCAAGTGGAACTGGCAGGCCTGAGCATCCCTGTCTATTCGTTCAACACCGTTGTCGTGGGCAGCGGGGCGGCCGGGCTGAACTGCGCCGCCCGGCTCTGCCGCGAGATGGAGGAGTGCGGCGACCGGGACGCCGCCGCCCGCGTGGCCGTCGTGACCGAAGGACTGGGCCTGGGCACGTCCCACAACGCCGGCTCTGACAAGCAGACCTACTACAAGCTCGGCACGGACGAGGCCACGCCGGACACCGCGCTCGAACTGGCCCGGACGCTGACCGCCGGCGGCTGCATGCACGGCGACGTGGCGCTGGCCGAGGCCGTCAACTCGCTGCGCTGCTTCCACCACCTCGTGGACGTCGGCGTCCCGTTCCCGCACACGGCGTCCGGGGGGTTCGTCGGCTACAAGACGGATTTCGACCCCTGCCAGCGCGCCACGTCGGCCGGGCCGTGGACCTCGCGCTTCATGGTGCGTAAGCTCCTGGCCGACCTGCGCCGCCTCGGCGTCCGCGTCTTCGAGCGCCACTACCTGCTGGCCGTGATAACCGGCGGGCAGGGGGGGCCGGCCTGCGGGCTGCTCTGTGGGGACATGGGGCGGGAGGACGAGGAGGGCGGCGGGCTGGCGCTTTTCAATTGCCGTAACGTCGTCGTGGCCGGCGGGGGACCGGGCGAACTCTATGAGGTCTCCGTCTATCCGAAGGGCCAGATGGGCCCCTACGCCGCGCTGCTGGAGGCCGGCGCGGTCGCGCACAACCTGACCGAACTCCAGTTCGGCCTGGCGTCCCTCGAGCCCCGCTGGAACCTGTCCGGCACCTACCAGCAGGTTATCCCGCGTTACTACAGCACGGACGCCGCCGGCGGCGACGTCCGGGAGTTCCTGAACCCCTGGTTCGGCTCGATGGCCGAGCTGGCGACGAGCGTCTTCCTGAAGGGCTACCAGTGGCCGTTCGACCCCGACAAGGTCCCCGGCTCGTCGCTCGTGGACGTGCTCGTCCAGCACGAGATGATGGACAACGGGCGCCGGGTCTTCATGGACTTCACGCGGGACCCGGTCGCCACGGACGGGCTGGACGATCTCCGCCTGGATGCTCTGGGCGACGAGGCTAAGCAGTACCTGGAGATGTCCGGCGCGCTCCAGGCCACGCCCATCGAGCGGCTCGCCCAGATGAACCAGCCGAGCATCGATCTCTACCGGGAGATGGGCGTTGACCTTTGGAAGGAGCCGCTGGAGGTCGGCGTCTGCTGCCAGCATTGTAACGGCGGCTTCACGGTGGACCGTTGGTGGGAGTCCACGGTGCCTCACCTGTTTGTTATCGGCGAGCTGGCGGGCACGCACGGCGTGAAGCGTCCCGGTGGGTCGGCCCTGAACTCCGGCCAGGTCGGTGGCCTCCGCGCAGCGCAGCGTATCGCACACGTTTACCACGAGGCCGAGCGACCTCCCGACGAGTTCCGAAAGCTGGCCGCAAAGGCGGTCGCGCGCTTCGGAGAAAAGGCGGCGCGGCTGCGCGAGGCCGGTGTGGCCGCCCTCGATTGTGCAGGACTCAGGCGCGCCATGCAGCACCGGATGAGCGCTCACGCCGGCATGGCGCGGTCGGCGGAGGGCGTGCAGGAGGCGCTGGAGGCCGCCCGCACGGAATGGCGGGCAATGCTACAGGACGGCTTGCGGCAGGAGGGGAGCGGCTGGTTGGAAGCGCAACGAACGCGCGAACTCGCGCTGGCGGGGCTCGCGTTCCTGGAGGCGGCGCAGGCCCTCATTGAGCGCGGCGGCGGGTCGCGCGGCTCTCACCTGATCCTCGACCCGTCCGGCCGACTGCCTCATCCGGACCTGGGCGCCGCCTGGCGCTTCCGGCCGGAGAACGTCGCGCTCCGGGGGGAAATCCTGACGGTCGCGTATGACGCCGCTCGGGACGCCTTCCACGTGGAGACGACCACCCCTCGGGCCATCCCGGAGGACGCCGCGTGGTTCGAGAACGCCTGGGCGGAGTTCCGCGAGGGGGCAGTGTTCCGCAGCAAGCCGTCCGACGCCCCGCGCCCGTACGCCGCACGTGGCCGGGAGTAGGGCCCGCCCGTCAGACCATCCACCAATGCCCGGGCACTATCGCCTCTATCCCGAACTCCCGGTGTTCCGGCGGCAGGGAGTCGAGCAGATCCAGCGCCTTCTCGCCGATGGCTTTGGAGGCAATCTCGACGTTCCTGCGGCCCACCTCGGCCGAGGCGTGCTCGCGCGGGTCCTGGCCGCCGATGCCGTCGGGCGGCTTCATGTCCAGCCTCAGCTCGCCGTCGCCCAGCTCGGCCATGTCCACCCGGTCCGGGTAGAAGAACATCATGTTGGACGTCTCCCACTTGGCCGCGTGGTCGGTGTTGGACTGCTCCGACCGGCTCAGCGTGATCTCCCACAGCCCCACGCCCGCGCAGGTGCCGTCCTCGATCACCGGCGCCAGGGCCTTGTTGATCATGTCGATCTGGCCCTGGACGTTGTGGCCGCTCACGCCGATGATGACGCGGAAGCCCGTGCGCTTCAGGCGGGTGAACAGGTCCGTGTAGACCGGCACCAAGTGCTCCTGGTCGAACCCCGAGTGCAGCCACTGGGGCGGATAGACGACCCCGCCGAACTGTTGGGCCACCTTGACCAGGAAGGCGTGGGCCTTCAGCGCGTCATTGCCCAGCGGCAGGTGCCGGCCGTGCCACTCGATCAGCCCGAACGGGACGTAGACAGCCGGGCACGCCCGGGCTGCGGCCTCCAATTGGCCGGGCCGCATGAACTGCATCTGCACGTCACGGGGCAGTGAGGCGTCCACGATGGCTTCCCTCGGGTTTAGAGGTGGGTTTGCTGTGCGTCATTCCTGGCAGATCTCGCGCGCCAGGGCGATGAAGCCGTTGACCCGGCGCAGGTCCTCCTCGAAGTCGTCGTGCAGCCGGACAATGGCTTGCACGCAGAGGCCCGCCTGGCGGCGCCTGCGCAGGCCGGCGATCCGGCGCAGCATGTCCAGGTGCTCCCGCCGCGTGCCGGCCAGCACGAAGGTGTTGATGAAGCTGAGCCAGAAGGCGATGTCGGGCGCCAGGATGCGGTCCAGCCGTTCGAAATCCGTCCATCCGCTCACGTCCAGGGTCCGGATGCCGGGCAGCTCGGCCAGCAGGTCCTCCGCCACGGGCGCCATGTTGCCGCAGGTATGGAAGCCCACGACCGTGCCCTCGTTGGCCTGTATCCGCCGGTAGGCCGGCAGGACGAAGCGCCGGAAGATGTCCGGGGAGATGAACGGCACGTTCACCCAGTCGTCGTCGATCCGCGTGGTCGGGTTCTCCGGGGCCGGTTCGCGCAGGTGCTCGCGCCGGCACGAGCGGAAGCGCGCCCGTTCGGCGACCGCGTGATCGAAGAAGTCGTGCACGAACTGCGGCCGCTCCGCGGTGTCGAGGGCGAAGTTGTCGTAGCCGCGAAGCTGCACGTAGACGTCCAGCGGCCCCCGGTTGAAGTTGGGGAAGCCGATGGTCAGCTCGCCGCCGTATTCGCGCCGGGCGATCTCGCTCATGCGCTCGTGCGTGCGCAGCAGGGCCGGCATGACGCCGGTGCGGTGGAAGTCGAACGGCGGCACCAGGGACAGGTCGGCCTTCCCCGCGATGGGGTGGCGCATGAACTGAGGGACGCCATCGGGGTCGTGCCGGACGTCCATGCCGAACAGCGTCATGTCGTAATACATCCCCACCGTGGCCTGGAGGTCCAGGTTCGGCAGGCCGTCGTCCGGGGAGTTGTCGAGCCAGAAGATCCGGTGCCGCAGCTCCGTCTCCAGGGCCAGGCGGGGGTCGGAGTAGAGGTCGTTCATGTCGAAGCCGAACAGCTCCGGCAGGGCGAGGTTCTCCATGTAGCTGCCGATGCGGACGCGGTCCGGGCCGTGCGCGCGGTCCCGCTCATCCAGGACGGAGCGCTTCCACGCGATGCGCTGCTTGAGCTCGTCCAGGAGCATCCCGGCGGGGATGGCCATGGCCTGTCTGTTCACTCTGTACACGGCTTTCCCCGCGCCCGGCTATCCTGCCTTCACATTGAAGCAGTACAGGTTGTCGTCGTAGCGCAGGAACAGACAGCTTCCGATGACCACCGGATGCGCCCAACTGGGGCCGCTGCCCTGGACGGTGACGTTGCCCTTGATTTCCAGGCCGCTGGGCGAGCAGGTGGCCAGGGCGCCCTTGCCGCCGCTCTCGGAGAACAGGTAGAGCATCCCGTCGGCGAAGCAGAGCGAACCCTTGCCGACCGCGCGCTCTTTCCACTTGGTCTGGCCGGAGGCCAGCTCGATGCAGGCCCAACCGCCGCCGTTGTTGCCGTAGATGTGCCCGTCGTGGATGATGTAACCGCCGTGGTGGCAGTCCATGTCCCTCGTTCGCCAGGCCTCCTGGGCGGTGACGCCGCTGCCCGACCCGCTTAGCTTCAGGCAGATGCCGCCCTTGCCGTAGCCGTTGGCCCAGTAAACGTAGCCGTCCGAGTAGAGCGGCGTCGGGCAGTTGGCCGTGTTGCCAGCGGCGAAGTTGTTGCTCCACAGCATCTGGCCGTTCTGGGGCGCGACGCACGCGATACCGTTCCGCGTGCCCGTGGCGATCATCGGCACGCCGGCGTGCGAGAACAGGTAGCAGGAGCTGTACTCCGGCCCTGCGTTGAAACCGCTGCTGGTCCAGACGGGCTTGCCGTCTGCCTTGTTCAGAGCCACGATGCAATGCTCGCCACCGGGCTTCGCCACCACTATGTTGCCGACCACCAGCGGACTCTCCGCGTAGCCCCAGCTCCCCGGCTTGCCGCCGAAACTGCTCATCTCCACCGCCCACAGACCGTTGCCGTTCCGGGCGTCCACGCACCCGAGCCGGCCCTTGCCCGTCATCACGTAGATCTTCCCGTCGTTTACGGTCGGCGTCGCCCGGGCCCCCGCATGGCTGCTCGAGTAGGCCGGCCCGATGGACTTCTGCCACTGGGGGTTGCCGCGCGCGTCCAGGGCGCTCAGGGCCAGGTTGCCGCCCACAACGCCCGTGATGTAGACCGTGTTGCCCGTGACGGCCACGCTGGAGAAGCCGTTCCCTATGCCGCTGGCCTTCCACAGTAGCGGAGGGCCGCCCTGGGGCCATTCCTTCAGCAGACCCGTGTCCGGGCTCTTGCCATCCCGATTCACCCCACGCCACTCGGGCCACTCGGCCGCCCCGGCGCCGCTACCAGACGCGGCAAGCCCGGCCGCAATGATCAGAACGCACGTTGCCACTGACCTCACACGCATGTACCCGCTCCTCAAAGGAACCTGGTTGTCACCTGTCAGCGCCCAGTACGGCGCTTCCCCATTTGTGCACGATAGGCAGCCCCCTGCACTACTTGACAGATAACCGGTCCGGCGCGTTCTGTCAAGCGTACCGCCTCATCGCTGGCCGTTGCTGCCGCCCTTCAAGAAGAACCTTGACATACATAGGAGGACAAGGTATAATATGCATAGAGACACGAGGCACAATCCGGGAAACAGGGGAAAGGAGGCAGGCCGTGGACTTCAACACGGAGCTGGTCAAGGGCAGCACGGTCCCGATCGTGCTCTCCCTGCTCAGGGAGCGGGAGATGTACGGCTACGAGATCGTCAAGGTGGTCAACGAGCGCACCGGCGGGCGCTTCGAGTGGAAGGAGGGCACGCTCTACCCGTGCCTGCACCGGATGGAGGCGGACCGCCTCGTGCGGTCGCGCTGGCACGAGGCGCCGAACGGCAAGAAGCGCAAGTACTACCGGATAACGCGCAAGGGCCTGGCCGAGCTCGCGACGCGCAGGGAAGAATGGGTCGAGTTCGCCACGCAGGTCAACGCGCTCCTCCTCACGGAAACCGCCTGATGAGCCGCATCGAGGACTACGTTGAGGTGGTAACGCAGCGGCTGCGGCCGGACGCCGAGCTGCACTGGGACATCGCGAACGAGCTGCGGGCGCACCTGGAGGACGCGGCGGCCGAGGCGCGCGGGCGGGGGCTGGACGAGGGGGAGAGCGTCGAAGCGGCGCTCAAAGCCTTCGGCGACGCGGACGAGGTGGCCCAGGGCCTCTGGCAGGCCAACCGCCGCCGCATGCGCCTGCACGCGGTCGCCAGGTGGGCGGGACGGGCGCTGTTGCTCGCGGCGGGGGCGCTCGTCGTGCTGCTGGTTGGCACGGACATCCTGGTGGTGCGGGGCGTTGCCAGGGCCGCGCGCGGCCTCCGCACCGTCGATCCGTGGGACCTGCTGCCCCTGCTGCCCCCCGTGCGGCCTCGGAGCGATCTGAGCGAGGGGGAGCAGTTCGTGTGGGACAACCTGACCTATGAGCTGGCGGACGCCGAAGCGCTCATTGGGCTGTACCCCGACGATCCCATCCTTTACGCCAATTACGCGCTTGTCGCTCTGTGCAGGTATGATGACCTCACCAAGCCCCTCGGTGAGGAGAGACTGCGCGAAGTGCTGGACATTCTGGATCGAGGGGAAGGAGTCGAGCCGGGGAACGCACTCTATGACCACATGAAAGCGACAGTCCTCCTGCTCAACTCAGCGCAGGCCATCAAGGGGGAGGGCATCCCCTTCCAGAAGTTCCGATGGCACGTGAACGAGACTGAGCCCGCGGCGGGGCAGCGCGTGCTCATTGAGGATGCGCAGATGTTCGAGCGGGCGATGCGCGAGATTGCCGAGGGGGCGGCGAAGCCATACTGGAGCGGCCATGAGACAGACTGGGCCGAGTTGAGGCGCCGGTTATCGGCGCCTCCGAGGACGCTGCCCGAACACCTGGCCCTCGTGGCAGAGGAGCACTGCACTCTCATTTGGGCCTCCATACCGGTCCGGCACGCGCTGAGGATGCTGCCAGGATGTGCGGTGGCCATGGCGGAGGAGGGAGATAGGGAGGCTGCCGCCGAACTGGCCGGCGTCATGCAGAGACCGGCCCTGCCGATGGGCGTCGGCGCGGGGATCACGATCCAACTTCTGGTAGCCCAATCGGTGCTGATGGAGACCGCTGGGCAGGCGCCCGGAGTGTTCGAAAAGCTCGGCATGCCCGGTTGGGCGGCTGAGGCACATGCCCGGTACGATCAACTGATGGCGCAGCAGCGTTCAGCCATGGGGGCACCCCTTTGGGCCGAGACGCGCAAGCAGGTCCTGCGCGACGCGGGGCTCTTGGGAGGGATGCTGCTTCCGGCGGACTTCGCGGGCGACCCCCGCCTGACTCGCCCACTGCGGACCGTGGAGCACGTGTTCGCGGAGCGCGCCGTCCTGGGTCTCCTGACCGCTGCGCTCGGGGTGATGATCCTTGCTGTGGGCTGCGCGGCCGCCTGGCAGGCCTGGAGAGGCCCGGGAAGCGCAGAGGGCCCGGGGCTGCTCTTCATCGGCTGGCGCCGGCTGGGCATGGTCATCCTCGGGGGAGTAGTCGTGCCGCTAGGGCTCTACTGGGCCTGGACGCGCCTGAGCCCGTTCAGCGCCCTGCGCTACGGGCTCGGATACGCCCCAGGCTGGCGGTTGGCGGAACTCGGGACCGTCTATGCCTTGGTCGCGCTGGCAGTTCCGGGCCTTGGCTGGCTCGCCGTTCGAGCGCGCGGCCGGGAGGTGGGCCTGGAAGTGTCGCCCCTCGTCTGGACCTCGCCGTTGCGCTATGTTCGCCCTGTGGTCACCTCAGCGTTGATTGCCGGGATTCTGGGTTCCCTGGCCGCCGGTATGTCCTCGTACGCGTATGGCGGGCGGTGGGCGTGGAGCGGGGCGGGCGTGCTACTGGCAGTGGCGGTGTTCCCAGCTGTCCTCGTTGCGGACGCGCTGCTGCACAGGGGCCGCGACAGGACACGGACTGCGCGTCTCCACCGAGTGCTTGTCCGGAACCTGCTGCCCGTCCTGGCCGCCTGCCTGCTGGTCGTGGGCGTGACGTCCCACGCCTATCTGCGGCACAGCGAAGCGAAGCAGGTTGCGCTGCTCAACCAACCGGGCCACCGGCTCTTCCTCGACGCAATCGAGATGTCTCGCTACAAGGGCCTGGGCGACCACCTGCGTGAGCTGAACCGGCAGTGGAACGAGGAGCACGGCTTGCCCACCGACGTGCCGCGCGAGGACCCGGTCGAGGCCACCCTCCGGCGCATCTCCGGGCGGTGACTTGCCCCGGCCTTGATGCCTGCCTTTGACGTTCCCGCCGCTTCGCAATAAGCTGTTGTGAGCGTGCTGTCTTCTTGCGTCCTGTGTCGGGAAGAGGGAAGCGATGGCGCAGACTTCGAGGGAGATCGTCCGGGCGGCCATCCGGTTCGAGGGGCCGGACCGGCTGCCCGTGCGGATGGGGTGCTTCGGGCGCGACGACACGGGCTGGATCCCGCGCCCGGGTGCTAACCGCACCGAGAACGGCATCGAGGTCGACGAGTGGGGCTGCCACTGGGAGCAGACGGACGTGCCCAACATGGGCCAGCCCAAGGGCCATCCGCTGGCCGACGTGTCCGAGCATGGCAAGCTCACCGTCCCCGACTACAACGAAGAATGGCGCTACGCCGACTGCGGGGAGGCATTCCAGCGCGCCGAGGCCCAGGGCAGGTACACCCAGGTCGGCATCTTCATGGTCCTGTTCGAGCGGATGTACTCCGTCGCGGGCTTCGAGAACGTCCTGATGGGCCTGCTCGCCGACCCCGAGAACACCGGCGCGCTCGCCGACCGCATCGTCGAGGCGCACCTCTGCCTCCTGCGCAACTACCAGGAGCGGTTCGGCCCGCGGCTCGACTCCTTCAGCATGACCGACGACTGGGGCACGCAGCAGGCAGCGTTCGTCTCGATGGACGTCTGGTACGATTTCTTCTTCCCGCGCTACAAGCGCATCTTCGACGCCATGCACGAGGGCGGGCAGGACGTTTGGGTCCACTCCTGCGGCAAGGTCAACGAGATCATCCAGGGCTACATCGACGCCGGCGTGAACGCGGTCAACCTCCAGCAGCCGCGCGCGCTCGGCATCGAGGAGATCGGCCGGCGCTACCGCGGCAAGATCACCTTCGAATCCCTGGCTGACATCCAGGCGACGCTGCCGAAGGGGCGCCCCGAGCTGATCGAGGCCGACGCCCGCGCCCTCGCCGAGCACTGGATGAGCCCGCGGGGCGGGTTCGTCTTCAGCGACTACGGCGACGGCCGCGCCATCGGCGCCGACCCGGAGGCCAAGCTCGCCATGTATCGCGCCTTCAGCCGCGTCTCCGAGGAGCTCTACGGCAACCCGCTCCCCGAGCCCATCCAGCAGTAGGGCGCGCCCTCTGGAGTGCGGTAGCTTGCTACCGCTCTGCCGTCCCGGAAGCTTGCTTCCGCGGGGGCGAACCCCTCGATGGTTCTCGGGACAAACAAGCTTGCCGTCCCGTGGCACGCCCGCGCCGAGCCGCCTGAGACTGCCGAGCTCGGCGCCCTTGCCAGAGGGCCTCCCGGGGTCCGTAGCGGCCCATCGTCTCAGGATGTCCGCGCGGACGTGCCAAACGAGCGCGATTCCGCGAGAAGGCTTCTCGTTATGTCAAAGAGCAGTTTTGTTTTGTCAGGAAACAATTCGCGCCGGACAAAGCGGACATCCAGCGCCGGGCTCAACAGCGCCCGGACCGGCAGAGCAACCACAAAGTCACGACGAATCACCACGAAGTGCACGAAGGACACGAAGGTACGAGGCACGAACTGACAGCCCAACAGGGAAGGCGGACCCGTGTTCAGGGTTCAGGGCTGCTTCTGTTCCATTCCGCGATCCCCAATCCGCATTTGAGCGCCTGCCGTCCGGGAGAATTTCTCGTTGCTGGTTGCTTGCTTCTTGTTGCCTGCCGTTGCGCCGTTCGCCGTTGGTGTCGTTCGCCGTTACCGTACCTGCGGCCTCCCGCCTCCAGACTCCCGCCTGCCGTTTGGCGTCATCCGTGCGCATCCGTGTTGATCCGTGTCCCATGTCGTTGCCGTTGGTGTCGTTCGGCGTTACCGTACCTGCAGTCTCCAGCCTCCAGTCTCCAGCCTGCCGCTCATACTTCCGGCGCGGAACGATTATAGGCGTTCCGCGCCGGCGATGTGTCCGTCCTGTCCCTTACTGACCGATAAAAGCTGGGCGGCCTGCAGGCTTGACAGCGGCGCCGTCCGCCGCCATAATCGCGTGGCGGGTTGGCGGCTGTGCCCGGTGGCGGGCTGTGGGCGGAGTTCAACGGGGATTCGAGCATGACCCAGAAAACGCGAAAGCTCTCCGAAGAGGTCGTCGAGGAGATTGTGCGCCGGATCGTCGCCGTGGCCCGCCCGGAGAAGATCATCATTTTCGGGTCGGCGGCGAGCGGGGCGATGGGCCCCAACAGCGACGTGGACCTGCTCGTCGTCAAGGCGGGCGCCCACCGGCTCGACCTGGCCGGCGAGATATACAGGAACCTGCACGGCGTGCGCGAGGCATTGGACGTGATCGTGGTCAGGCCAGAAGACCTGGAGAGATACCGGGACAGTCACGCCCTTGTGATTGCTCCTGCCCTCGAAGAAGGGAAGGTCATCTATGATGCCGCAGAGACGTCCGCCCGATGACCCGGGCGAATGGCTGAACCGGGCTCGGAGCAACCTGAAACGCGCCAGGGAAGACGTGCGGCTCGAAGGCGTTTACCTGGAAGACCTTTGCTTTGACGCGCAGCAGGCCGCCGAGAGCAAAGCCGCCAATGGGCCCGTCGGAAACGGCGTTAGCGGCGGCGCAGAAGAGAGAAACCGCTCTGTAGAACCTGCGGCGCTGGAAGTGCGCCGTCAGGTGGAGTATGGGTCCGCACACGTGAAAGCTAGTCTGTTGCAGGAGGGCGCATGATTGCCCGGATTATTCTTACGGGGATTGCCCGCTCAATGTTCCTGACCAATGCCCTCGTGTGCTTCCTGATTCCTTTATCCCGAAGGGCATGTTGACGATGGGACTGCGACTCCTCCGGTATGGTAACACCGCACTGATGTCATCAGCGTTAGATCCCCTCGAAGATATGCAGTGCTTTGTAGGTGCTTTGGGGTCTGAGGACTACCTGTCGGATCTGCTATGGGCAAGGCATGGGCTTTCGAAACGGGCCGCACGCGAGAAGAGCTCAGCCGTGCAACCCTATGTCGAGGCCGCGATGAGCTACCTGCAACAAGCCGATGCTGGGCCATCTGACATCAGTTTCTTGCCACTCTACTATGCCCTGCTCAATATGATGAGAGCTTACGTTATCATAGGACCGTATAGCAGCGAGTTGAACGATCGCGCGAATCGCACGCACGGACTCAGCTACGACCAGACCAAGAAGAGCCATTCTCTGATGACGGAAAGACTCTACGTGCGCCAAAAGGGCTCTATCTCATTGTTTTACAAGACGTTGACGGGTGAGTCAGTGCAGCGGAGAACGACACTGCTGATGCGGGATGTGTACCCTTTTCTTGTGGATGTCTCAGCGGAATATATGCTCGCGGCAGGTGCCGAGGGTGGCACCTGTGGTCTGGATGTCCGTGTGGTGCGCGGCCAGCGCGGTGTGTATCTCAAGGCGCAACATGTGAGTGGCTCTGAACCGCCCAGTGTGAAGTCGCTGAAAGTATTGCGTGGGTGCCGGTACGATGCTGCATCGAAGGCGTATTGCAGTAAGCCTGTGGCCGACAACGACACGGCGTACGAACGCCTAGCCGAGTGCATAAGGCCGGAACTGGTCTATCTGGACAGCAGTAGTTCCGAATCCAGGGCTAAGATCCAGACTCCGGTTTCTGGACGTGATCTCCTATTCCCCGAAGAACTCCCGATTGCGCTCGTGTTCTTTCATATGTCCGCGCTCGTGCGGTACAACCCGCAGTCGCTCGTGACGTTCAGAGCGAGCAGGTACTGGCCCATGATGATGGCGGCCCGCCGACACTGCTTGCTGAAGTTTCTGAAGCTCTTTTGGTCGTACGTGCACCAAGAGGCAATCGTGCTGACACACCAACGATGACGGTCATGGTGGCTTTGGTGGCCCACTCGGACTGGAGTGCTTGGTGGTCAACTGGTCCATCGGGCCCTCGAACATCCCCGATGCGCTTCGGTTCCGGACAGACCCGTCTTTGAGGTGATGAATGGTGCCGCATATAGGGCCTTGCCGTGAGGGGGCACACAGCCGGCCCTTGCGGGCCGACCCCAACGGTGATCGGAGAGGAGAGGTACTGATGTTGAGATTGCGTGTTGACTGGGACGGATGCCCGGAGGAGCTCCGGGCCGGGCTGGGCGAGATTCGGGCGGAGAGGGGCGACCGGTTCTCCGTCGCCCCGGACGCCCTGACGGTGCGGTTCGTGAAGCAGGACTCGCCGGGTCTGGAGGCTGCGCCCGGCGAAGGGGGCATGACGGTCCGATACGGGCGCCTCTGCGACGCCTTCCGCGCCCTCGGCCGGCTGCTCGGCGCGGAGTCGCCCGAAGACGCCGAGTTCCGCGAGACGCCGCGCTTCGACATGCTCGGCCTGATGGTGGACGTGTCGCGCAACGGCGTCCTGCTCCCCGAGGCGGCGAAGGCCCTGATGCGCCGCTGCGCCCTGATGGGCCTGAACATGGTGATGCTCTATGCGGAGGACACCTACGAGGTCCCCGGCGAGCCGTTCTTCGGCTACCTGCGCGGGCGTTACACGCAGGACGAGATGCGCGACCTGGACGACTGCGCCGACGCGCTCGGCATCGAGATGATCCCGTGCATCCAGACCCTGGCCCACCTGGAGCAGATACTCCAGTGGCCGGCCTACGGCGACTACCGGGACGTCCACGGCGTGATCCTGGCCGAGGAGGAGCGGACCTACGAACTGGTCGGTAAGCTGATCGCGGCGGCGAGCGAGCCGTTCCGCTCCAGGCGCATCCACCTCGGCATGGACGAGGCGCACGGGATCGGCACGGGCCGCTACCGCCAGCGGCACGGCGAGAAGAGCTCGTTCGAGATACTGAACGCCCACCTGGCCCGCGTGCGCGACATCTGCCGCGAGCGCGGCCTGGAGCCGATGATCTGGAGCGACATGTACTTCCGTATCGGCTCGAAGACGGACAGCTATTACGACCTGGACGCCGTCGTGCCGCCCGAGGTCGTCGAGCGCATCCCGAAGGACGTGCAGCTTGTGTATTGGGACTACTACCACGGCGACGCGGAGTTCTACTCGCGCATGATCGAGCGGCACCGCGCGCTCGGCTCGGAGCCTGTGATGGCCGGCGGCGGGTGGACCTGGAACCACCTGTGGGCGGCGCTGCCGTTCGCGTTCATGGTCACGGACGCCTGCATGTCGGCGTGCAGGGAGCAGGGGCTGCGGGAGGTCTTCCTGACGCTCTGGGGCGACGACGGGATGGAGTGCGACCTGTTCAGCGCGCTGCCGGCGCTCCAGTTCTTCGCGGAGCACGGCTATGGCGACGGAGTGGACGAGGGGCTGCTGCGGGCGAACTTCCGAGGCTCGTGCGACGCGGAGTTCGACGACTGGGTCCGCGCCGCCGACGTGGACTCCGTGCCGTGCCTGGCCAGTCCGACGGAGAGCAACGCGAACCCCGGCAAGTGGCTGCTCTGGCAGGACCCGCTGCTGGCGCTGATGGACCCGCAGGTGGAGGGCGTTGACCTGCGCTCGCACTACGAGGCGCTGGCGCGGGAGTTGGAGGAGGCCGCCGAGAAGCCCGGCGCGGCCGCGCGGCTGGAGTTCCCGGCGCAACTGGCGCGTGTGCTGGCGCTCAAGTGCAACCTGCGGCGAGACCTGGCCGGGGCTTACGCGGCGGGGGAGAGGGGGCGGCTTGAGTCGCTGCTGGACGGCGACCTCGCCGAGCTGCAGCGGGAGGCGGAGGCGCTTTGGAAGTGCCACCGCGACATGTGGCTGGCGACCTACAAGCCGTTCGGCCTGGAGGTGATCGAGAGCCGCTACGGCGGCCTGTTGGCCCGGCTGGAAAGCCTGTCGGACAGGCTGCGCGGCTACCTGGACGGGGAAGTCGCGTCCATCCCTGAGCTTGAGGTCAAACTGGAGCGGGTGTATGAGACTGCGCCCGGCACGCTGCCGGGGACTTCCTACTCGCGCGTTGCGACCCCGAGCACGATCAAATAGCCCGTTCCGGCTGCCTCACGGGCCGGCGCCCGCGCGCAGGTCGTAGCAGTGGAGGTCCCTGCCTCCGCGCACGAAGAGCCTGCCGTCGGCGAGGACCGGCGATGAGTATGCCGTCAGCCGCACCGTGAACCCGCCCAGGTGCTCGCAGCCCTCCGGCGAACACCTGGCCACCACGAGTTCCAGGCCGTCGTTGATGATCATCACGCCGTCGGCGACGAGTATCGTCGGCTCGTGGTTCCTCTCCCACTTCTTGGCAGCTTCTTTGACGCCCGGCAGAGGCCAGTCCTCGCTCATCCACCTGACCTGGCCGTCCTTCAGGTCCAGGCAGGTCAACCGATTGCGCGCCCACGTGTATGCCTTGGACGTGGTGCGGTTGTTGAAGCAGTAGAGGTGGCCGTCCCATATCTGGTTGCCCAGGAAATATGCCGAAACGTCCGTGTTCTGCCAGACCACTTCGGCCTTGCCGTCCCTGACGCGGAAGCCCACTGTCCGGCCGAACGAGCCGGCGCTGCGATTCTCCTGGCCGGCTGCCGGGACGTCGTTCCAGATGCGGTCAACGATCAGCCCGTCGGGCATGACCATCGGGTAGGACTCGGAGGAGTAGACGCGGCCCCCCTTGCACTCCGGGAATTCCTCCATATAGTCCAGCTTCCACAGCTCCGCGCCGCTCTGCGGGTCCAGCCCGACGGCGGCCTCGCCCAGGTGGCAGAGGATCGTCGCCCTGCCGTCAACCGTGGCCAGCAGGGGCGAGCCGTGGGGGTTCTGCCCCCCGATGTCATAGACCGCCTGCCAGGCGGCGCTGCCCGTGTCCTTGTCAAATGCGTAGACGCCGACGGCCTTCTGCGCCTTGGCGCCCTCGATGACGTAGACTATCTCCTCGGTTACCAGGGGGGAGCCGGCCGCACCGTACTTCTTCACGCTCGTGCCGTGGTCTTCGACCAGGTTGCGCCGCCATATCTCCTCGCCGCCCGCTGCGTGCACGCATGCCAGCACGCCGAGCTGGCCGTGGCCGTAGACGCGGGCGCCGTGGATGGAGGGCGTGGCGTGGGGGCTGTTGTAGCTGATGACCACTTGGGGGTGAAGCTCATACTGCCAGCGCACCTTCCCCGTGCTTACCTCGACGCAGCTCAGCATCTCGCGGTTGCTGGCCTTCTTGCCCTTCAGTTCGCCGGCCTCCTGGCCGCGCAGGTCGCCGACCGGGGCCGACTCGGGGTCCGCCACCCGCAAACAGCCCTGGATGTACGCCAGGCCGCCCCCCGGCAGGGCGGGGTCGGTCGTGACGGCGACGGTCCCGTTCCCGCTGCCGACCTCCGCCGTCCAGGCAAGCGGCGGCCCCTCCTCCGGCCAATCCCTCAGCCAGCCCGTCTCCGCCGTCGCGTTCTGGCGGCCCGGCCCACGGAACTGCGTCCAGTCCTCGCCGGCGGCGCCGGCCGCGACCGCCAGCCAGAGCGTGACCAGCATGGCAGTCAGCTTTGCAGCCTTGCTCACGTGCGGGCCTCCCTTCGTTTGGTTCCGGCGGCAGGCGCCGTGCTGTTGCGCAGCACGAGGCGCGCGGGGACGCAGTCGGTGCGCGAGTCTTCCGGTTCGCCCGCGGCCATTCGGACCAGTCGCTCGACCGCCCGCTCGCCGACGCGGTACAGCTCCAGGCTGACCGTCGTCAGGGGCGGCATCGCGGCCGCCGCGTACACGTCGTCGAAACCTATAACGGAGAGGTCGTCCGGGACGCGCAGCCCCAGCCAGGCGCAGGCGCGGTACACTGCAAGTGCCCACGCGTCGTTGTACGCCAGCACGCCCGTCGGCGCGGGCGACGCCCCACGCAATGCCTGCGCAAGCTGCGGCACCAGGTGCTGGATCCTGGTAGAGATCGGTTCGCGGTCGGCCCCCGGGCCGGGCTTGGCCCTCAGGTCCTGGGGCCGGAGGCCCCGGGCCTGCATCCACTCGCGGTAGGTGCGCCTCCGCTCCGCAGGATAGCTCCCGGGGCCCTCCGACGGACCGGTCCACGCGATGGCCCGGTGGGCGAGCGCGTACAGGTGTTCCATGGCGTCGCCGACGGGTGCCAGGTCGTCGACCCGGACGTTCGGCACGTCCAGCGAAGGCGGTCCCCCGGCGACGACGACGGGCCACTGCGGCCAGACGCGCCGGACTACCGGTTCGGCCGGGGGCCAGTTGAAGCCAGCCACGACAAGCCCGTCAATGCATCCCTCGCGCAGTTGCTCGAGGGCGCGCTCGGCGGGGGACCGGCTGCCGCCGCCCGGTATCGCGACCAGGTGCAGCCCGCACCTGGACGCGGCGGAGAGCATCCCGGCCTGGAGCGGGGCGTGGAACTGGAGGGTCTCCTGGCTCCGGGCGTCGCCGGGGTCGAGGACCTGCATGGCGAGCAGTCCGCCGATGGCGAAGCTGCGTCCCGTGCGCAGGCTGCGCGCGGCGCGATGGCGAACGTAGCCCAGCTTGCGGCACGCGGCCAGGACGCGTCTGCGGCAGTCCTTGCTGATGCGGTCGCTTTCGACGCCGTCATTGAGGACTTTGCTGACGGTGGCCGGGCTGGTGCCCGCGTGTCGGGCTACGTCTTTCATGCTGACGCGGCGCATGGGGCCTCCGGTGTCCGGGCGAGCAGGTTGCCAGGGGTGCGAAAACGATTTCGCGCATCCTAACCCGCACACCCCAGACCTGTCAAGCATGTGTTCGGGATTCAGCGCTTGGCCTTGTGATCCTTCCACGGGCGGGAGTCCAGGCGTGACGCGACACTCTCGCCTGCTGGCATTCAGGCGCGGCCGGCTGCCCCCGTCGCCCGCAGCCAGCGTTCTACGACTGGCTCGATTGCCTGTGCCGCCACCGCCAGTGCTGCCGGCGTCCAGAGGTTCGTCTTCGCCTGCCACTGGTCCATCAATGACGAGCGCACTGCCGCGACCAGTTCCGTGGCAACGTTGACCTTTGCGATGCCGAGGGAAATGGCACGACGCAGGTCGTCCGGCGGCGTGCCCGAGCCGCCGTGCAATACGAGCGGTATGCGGACGGCGTCGCGAATGGCCTCGAGACGGTCGAAATCAAGGCTTGGCAGCCGCGTGTACTGCCCGTGTGCGTTCCCGACGGAAACGGCCAGCGCGTCAACACCTGCAGCGGCCACGTAAGCCGCTGCCTCGGCCGGCTCGGTCAGGGTGGACGCACCCTGGGACTCGGTGGAAGCACTGTCGTTGCTCCCCACGTGCCCGATCTCGCCTTCCACGGTGACGCCGAGAGGCCGGGCACGTGCCACGGTCTCGCGCAGGGCGCTCACGTTCTCGTCCCAGGACCGTCGCGAGAAATCCAGCATGACCGACGTGTAGCCCGCGGCGAGGCACTCGTCCACAAGCTGCAGCGAATCGCCATGGTCGAGATGCAGGGCAGCGGGAACAGTGCACGTCTTGACCAGAGCCCGAGTGATGTCGGCCAGCACCTTCGGTCGCAGAAGGGGGAACTCGCCGGGGCCGTTCATCAGAATCACCGGCGCCTCGAGGCGAGAGGCGACGCGCAACGCGGCCTCGGTCGTCTCGGCATTCCAGACGCAGAACGCCGGCACGGCGAAGCCGCCCCGAACGGCAGTCTGCAGCAATGTGGACATGGGGAGCAACTCGCCCATCTGGTCCTTCCTCCGTCGTGACACAAACCCCCGCGCACCGCTGCAGCCCCGTTCGCCGACTGCTCACCTGGCCAAGGGCAAGGGGCAGGCATGGGGGCCGCTCAGTCGGCCGTAAGGCGGATGTCCCCGCCGGACTCGAAGCGGCGCGGCCCGGCGCCGGGCAGCTCGACGACCGTGGGAACGCCCTCCGGCGCGCTCGCCTCCAGGCTCACGGCGCCCGTGTCCGCGTCCTTGCGCCAGTCCACGGAGACCGTGCCGGCGGGCGTCGGCATCGAGCCCCGCGCCCACTCGCAGGCCCCTGTCTGCGGGCGGATGAGGACCTCCTCGAACCCGGGCCGGCCGGGCTTGATGCCGAGGATGCAGGTCAGGAAGTCTGCCGCGATCCAACTGCTCCAGGCGTGGCAGTCGCTACGGCCCGGCCAGTACTCGCACCAGGTGGACAGGTGCGCGCCGATCATCTCGCGCCAGGGGGCGAGGACGTGGTCGGGGAAGCGCTCGTACGCGCCGGCCGCCTCCAGGGCGCGGGCCAGGTAGAAGCTCTGCATCAGCTTGGTGCGGATCAGCGCCGGGTCGGAGGTGAGCCGTTCGAGGATGGCCTGCGTCTGCTCCGGGGCGGCGGCGCCGGAGAGGATCGCCAGGGCCTGGCTGTGCTGGGAGAGGCGGTCGTCCGGGCGGTCGGGGCCTTCGAGGAACAGGCTCTCCTCGTCGCTCCAGGCGGCCTGGAGGGAGCGGCGCAGCCGGTCGGCGAGCGTCCGCCACCGGCCGGCGTCCTCGGGCTCGCCCGCGGCCTCGTGCAGCCGCGCGGCGGCGTCCAGCGCGCAGACGAAAAGGCCCGTCAGGTAGGTTGACCCGCCCTCAACCACGGCGGGGAACTGCCCGCGCGACCACTCGTCGGCGTGGTCCACCATGTTCCATCTCTCGATGGGCCCGGTGAAGCCGTCGCCGCGCAGGTGCTCGCGGAAGTAGGCGAGCACGCCGTCGGCGGCGTGGAGGTTCGAGCGGACGAACTCGCGGTCCCGCGGGCCGACCCACTGCCAATAGTCGTCCACCATCAACACCCAGAGGAGCGAGAAGTAGGGAATGATGATGGGCCGCCAGGTGGGCGCGCGCCCGAGCGTCAGGCCGCGTGGCACGATGGAGTCCCGGAACGCGCGGATCGCGCGGCGGGCCAGGCGCGTCTCGCCCGCGAGCGCCATGCTGCACAGGGCCTCCAGCCGAGTGTCGCCGACGTATTGAAGCTGCTCGTAGTAGGGGCAGTCCTCGTAGGTCTCGTGCGAGCAGAGCTGGAGCGTCCGCCAGCTCATGTCGAGCATCTTCGCGGAGTCCGGGTCCGATGACTCGAACTCCGCTTCGAGTTCCTGGGGAAAGGTCGTGAAGCGGTACGACGCGTCCCGCAGGTCGAACGGGGTCTCCCCGTCTGAGACGACGAGCCTGATGAACCAGAACGTCCGCCAGTGGAGGGGCTCGTAGGTGAACTCGTCGCCGGGCAGCGTGACGGTGTCCTGGTAGCCGGGGAAGCCGCCGGACAGGTCGTCGCGCACCCGCTTGACCCAGTGCTCGCGGCCGCCCTCGGCGGGCTGCCGCGCGCACTCGGCGTATATGATCTCCACCGTGCGGCCCGCGCCGCCGGAGAAGCGGAAGACCGGGAAGCCGGTGGTCAGGTGCCCGGCGTCGAGGACGATCTCTCCGCCCTCGCCGGCGGGCAGCGACCAGCCCGCCGGGGGCTCGCCGAAGAGGTGTTCGATCTCCCGATGGTCGCGGACGGTCCGTACGAAGCGCCGGGGCTCTTCGACGAGGGCCGGCACGTCGCGGGGGAAGAGTTCCTGCCCGGGGAACTCTCCCCAGGTGCGGTTGCAGTCCGCCGGGCCGGTGGCGACTGCCTGCTCCCAATCCGAATCGTCAAAGTCGGGCTCCGTCCATCCCAGCGGCAGCGCGCGTGCGTCCACCCGCTCCATGTAGGCCAGGAAGTTGATCGCGTTCGCGATGTAGCTGGTCGTGTCTGCCTGGACGGCGCGGTCCACCTCGACCTTCCAGCCGGAGGGCGTGTCCAGCCCCGCCCCCTCGGGACCCTGGAAGAGGAGGCCCGGCCGGCCGCTGTGGACCTCGCTGGTGGGGCAGTTGACGCCGAACCAGTACACTTCCGCCGCCAGCACGTTCCTGCCCGGCCCCAGGTGCGGGGACAGGTCATAGACCTCGTAGTGGTAGCGGGCGAGCGTCCCCTTGAGCGGCCCGCGCCCGACGGGGCGCCCGTTGACCCATAGCCGGTAGCGGCTGTCGGCCGAGACGGCGACGGGGAAGGTCCCGGGGACCTCCTCCAATGCGAACTCAGTGCGGAACCGCCGCACGGTCAGGCCGGGGCCGCCGCGCTCCTCGCTCCAGGCCCACGCGGCCCGCCATTGGTCAACTTCCCCGCCCACAATTAGCGACATCGCTCACGCCCCCGCTCGGGTGTTAAACTTGCGGCCCTCGTCCAGCATGGCGAGGTAATTGTCCACGGGTATGTAGTTGGCGATGCTGTTGCCCGAGCCGAGGCAGTACCCGCCGCCCGGTATGCAGTGTTCGAGGGTCTCGCGCACGCGGCTCCGTATCCGGTCCTCATCGGCGCGGCAGAGGAAATCCACGTCTATCCCGCCCAGCAGCGCGATGCGGTCCCCGTACCTCTCGTTGGCCTCGATGATCGTCTCGAAGACATCTTCGAAAGAATGCTTGGCGTCGATGCGGACGTCCTCGATGAGGTCCTCCATGATGAGTTTCAGGTTGCCGCAGGAGTGCAGGAGGTATGGGCGGCCGGCGTCGTGCGACATCTGCGCCATAAGCTTGTGGCCGGGCAGCACGAACTCGCGCAGGTCGTCCGGGCTGATGAGCGTACCGGTCTTGAATCCCATGTCATCGCTGCCGCAGACCATCTTCACCCGGTCGAACTCCAACATGCGCCGCAAGACGACGCGGTAGGTCTCCGTCAGCCGGTCGGCGATGGCCTTGACCAGGTCGCGCTGGTCGTAGAGCGAGAGGCAGAGCGTCTCGTAGGCCATCAGCCACGTGAGCATTTCGGCGAAGTGGGCGAAGCCCCCGCTGCCGATGACGCACATGTCCTCGGGCAGGTTCTCCTCGTACCATTCGAGCGCCCGGGTCGAGGCCGCTTCTGGGTCGGGCCAGGGATACGCCTCGAACTCCTCCCAACTGGTGATCGGGCCCGCGTGCTCCTCCATGTAGAAGCGGCCGCCGTCGTGGGCCAGCTCGGCCGTGTCCTCGATGGCGGCGCGCTTGAGCGGCATGTCCAGGCCCTCCAGGCCCTGCCGGACGTAGTCGTATCCCAGGAACCGGTGGAGGGCCACCGCTCGCTTCTGCATGAAGAACTCGTCGTCGGGGTCCAGGCCCTCCAGCACGCCGCAGCGCCGGCATACCTCCTCCTGCACCTCCCAGTCCAGGAAGAGTTCCATGTAGTGGACGCGCTCCGGCGTCCCCTTGCGCATGATGCAGTCACGCAGCGCCTGCCAGTCCGGCGCCACGTCCACTGAGAAGGGCGTCTCTGCCATCGGATCGTTCACCTCTGCAATCTCGGGTTCGGATTGACGGGCCGTCCGTCAGTTCCGCTTCTGCTCGAAGCATGCCTCGGGGGGGTGCTCCCCGCCGATCTTTTCCAGTTGGCCGGCGCCCGTGACCGGGCAGCGCAGGCCGTCCAGGGCCGGGGTCACGTAGCGCTCGAACCACCGGCCGAGCCGCCCGCGCATCTCCCGCACGACAGGCTGCCGGCCCTCCTCGTCCACGAGGTTCTCCCTCTCGTCGGGGTCGCCCACGAGGTCGTACAGCTCGTGCGGCCCGTAGGGATAGCGGTGGACGTACTTCCACTGCCGCGTGCGGATCATGCGGACCGGGCCGAACTCGTCATAGACCACCACCTCGTCGCGCGCCTCGTCCTTCTCGCCGGTCCAGACCGGCAGGAAGCTCACGCCGGGCAGCGTACCGTCCTCGACCGGCGGCAGGCCCAGGTAATCCAGCAGCGTGGGCATGAAGTCGTACTGGCTCATCAGGGCCCCGGCGACGCGCCCCTCCGGCAGCCGGCCCGGCTGGCTGACGATGAAGGGCACCTTGACGGAATTCTCGTACATATTCAGTGGCAGCGTGCCGTTGCCCTTGCCCCAGAAGCCGTGGTGGCCGCACGAGAAGCCGTTGTCGCTGGTGAACACGACGAGCGTATCCTCTCTCAGCCCGAGCGCCTCCAGCCTGTCCAGCACGCGGCCGACGTTCACGTCCATGGCGGTCACCGCGGCGAAGTATCCCTTCAGAGATTCTCGGTTCCCCAGGTTCTGGCGCATGCCCCCGACAATCCAGGGATGGGCGGCCTCCTGCGGGCAGGTCTTGAAGGGGCAGTCGTCGTAGGAGTCCACGATCTCCTGCGGATGGCCCGTCCACGGCGCGTGCGGCGCGTTGTAGTGAATGCTCAGGCAGAACGGCCGGTCCTTGTTCCGCTCGATGAACGCCAACGCGTCGTCGGTGATCACGTCCGTGACGTAGCCCGGCTGCACCTCCGACCTGCCGTCGCGGATCATCTCGGCGTCGTTGTAATGGCTCCATCCGTGCGGCATGCAGAACCAGTGGCTGAAGCCGTGCTGCGGGCTGAGGCTGTCGCCCAGGTGCCACTTGCCGCTCAGGCCGCAGACGTAGCCGTTGGAGGCCAGCACGTCCGTGTAACAGGTGAAGCCCTCGATGTACCGCGCCGGGTCGGGGGGCATGTTGCGCTCGCGGATCCAGTCGTGCACGCCGTGCTGGGACGGGACGCGCCCGGTCAGCAGGCTCGCGCGCGCGGGGGAGCAGACGGGCGAGATGCAGAAGAAGTTCTCGAAGCGCACGCCGTCGCTCGCCAGCCGGTCCAGGTTCGGCGTGCGTATCTCGTCGTTGCCGCAGCACCCGGCGGCCCAGGGGCCCTGGTCGTCCGTCAGCACGAAGACGACGTTCGGGCGTGATGCGTCTGCCATCACCGTCTCCTCGTTCCGTGTTGCCAGCCGGTGCCGGGCGCCGCCTCAGGCGTCGGCGGCCGCCTCGCCCAGCGTGAAGTCGGGCGGGATGCCGAGCCTCTCGTAGAAGCGCGCGCGGGCCTTCTGGTCGTTGTGCTGGATGTCGCGCGCTATCGGGAGCGCCTCGGCGATGTTCTCGGCGGGGATGACCATGACGCCGTCTCCGTCCGCTATCACCAGGTCCCCCGGGCAGACGCGCACGCCGCCGCACTCGACCGGCTGCCCGTAGGAGTCGACCACCACGCGCCCCGGAATGATTCCCCGTGAGAACCCCTTGCAGTAGACCGGCACCTTCTGCTTGATCAGTTCGTCCGTGTCGCGCACCCCGCTGTTGGTCACGATGCCGAGGGCGCCCTTGCTGAGCCAGACCATCGAGTTCATCGAGCCGACGTAGCCAGTGTCGCGCGTGTTCGTGCCGTCGATGACCACGACGTCGCCGGGCTGGAGTTCGGCGCCCCAGTTCGGCTCCCGGGCGTACCACTCCCTCTCCTGGCGCCGGAAGTCGTCTGCATCGCGCGGCACGATGGTGACGGTCGATGGGGCGTAGCGCAGCGTGAACGCGAAGCCCACGATGCAGTGCGCGAAACCCTCGATGTCCCGCCAGAGCGGCCTCACTTCCGGCTCCACCAGGCCACGGTCGAAGAAGCCCAGCGCGTCCATCGCGTCGTGCCAGTCGGTGACGCGTATGCCCTTGCACTCGGCCAGCAGCCGCTCACGTTCCGTCGGGTCCATTCGGCAGCCTGTCATCTCTCGGTTTTGGGGTGCGAGCGGGATTGTAACACCGGCCCTGCCGCGCGGTCAAAGGTAGCGCGCGGTTGCGCCCGGGGCGCAGTCAGGGATAATGGCGGACCGGGTCGCGGGGCGGCGCATGGCGCATTGCGTTCGGGAGGACAAGGAAAGAATGGAAGTCTTCATCGGGCTGGACATCGGCACCTCGAAGCTGTCGGCCGTGGCGCTCGACGCGGCGGGCGAGCTTGTCGCGACGGTATTTCGGACGAATGACGCGGACGTAAGCGGCCTGCCACCCGGGCACCACGAGCAGGCGCCCCGTCGCATCTGGGAGCTGGCGCTGGACCTGCTCGCCGAGCTTGGCCGGGCCCTTGCGGAGGTCGGCGGCCACGTCCGTGCGCTCGGCCTGACCGGGCAGATGCACGGCGTCCTCCTGGCGGACGAGGCCCTGGAGCCGATGACCAACCTGGTCACGTGGCAGGACCGGCGCGCGGTTGAGGCAGGGCCGGACGGGGCGCCTTTCATCGTCGAGTTCGCCGAGCGGGCCGGAGAGCGTGCGCTCAGGGACACCGGCTCGCGACCGGCGACCGGCTACGCCGCGGCGGCCCTGTATTGGATGGACAGGTCCGGCCGCACGCCGGAGGGCGCCCGCTGGGCGCTGACCGTGCACGACTGGGTTGCCGCCCGGCTGGCCGGGGCCGGGCCCGTTACCGATCCGACGGACGCCGCGAGCACCGGGCTCTACAACGTTCGGCAAGGGCGCTGGGACGAGCGCCTGCTGGAGGCGGCCGGGGTCCCGGACGCGCTCATGCCACCGGTCCAGGAGGCCGGGACTGCCGTCGGGTCCGTTGCGCACGACCTGGCAGCGGCCACGGGCCTCGGGACGGAGGCGCTGGTCTGCACGGCGCTGGGGGACTGCCAGGCCGCCTCGCTGGCCGCCCTGCGGGAGCCGGAGAACGAGGTGGTCCTGAACATCGGGACGGGCGGGCAGGTGGGCGCCGTGACGGGACGATTCCTGCACGGCCCCGACCTGGACGTGCGGCCCTTCCCCGGCGGCAGGCTGCTGTCCGTCGGCGCAAGCCTCTCCGGCGGGGCCGGCTTCATGTACCTGGCCGTGCACTATGCCCGCGCGATCGAGTCCATCGCCGGCGCGCGCGTGCCGCTGCGGGACGTGCTCGACGCGCTGACCGGCCAGGCGCGCGGCGTGCCGCCGGGCGCGGACGGGCTGCTGGTGGACCCGCTCTTCACCGGCAGGCGCTCCGACCCGGCACTGCGCGGTTCGATCTTCGGCATGTCTCCGTCGAACAACACGCCCGGGCACTGGGCGCGCGCGTTCATGGAGGGGCTGGTGGACGAGCTGCACGGCTACTACCAGGAGATGCTGGACGCGGGCCTGGCGGCGCGCGGGCGGCTGGTCGGCGCGGGGAACGGCATGCGCCTGAACGAGGTCCTGCGGGAGGCGGCGCAACGGGCGTTCGACATGCCCCTGGCCGTGGCCCTCTGGAAGGAGGAGGCCGCCTGCGGCGCGGCGCTGGCGGCGATGGTGGGCGCCGGCGCGCTGGACGGCTTCGCGGAGGCGGCTGGGCTGGTCCGGCACGGGCCGGAGTAGCAGCCCGTTGAAGAAGGAGGATTCCCCGGAGAGTGCCTGCGCGAGGGGGCGTGTCGGTGTAGCACAGGCGCCCTCGCCTGTGGCGTTCTCAGCTGGGCAAATCCAGAATGGACGTGGTGGCCCGGCGCGACTATAATGAAGTCTGCCGGGCATCCGGCGGCCAGAGGGGCCTCTGAAAGGGGTTCGGTTTGCGAAGGGGGGCAGGGCATGAATCTGCTGACGGCGGATGATCTCGATCTGCTCGCTCATCACAGGCACGAGCCGTGCGCGTCGATCTTTGTGCCGCTCGAACGGGGCGGGCCCGAGAAACGGCAGAACAGGATCCGTCTCAAGAACGCGCTGCGGGACCTGGAGAAGCGGCTGCGCGAGTTCGGACTCGGCGCGGCTCAGGTCAGGGAATTCCTCGCCCCGGCCGGCGCGTTCCTGGAGCGCCTTCACTACTGGAAGCAGGACAGCGACGGCCTGGCCCTGTTCATGTCGCCGAAGATGTTCCGCTACTACCGCCTCCCGTCCAGGTTCCAGGATCTGGCGGTCGTGGCGGACCGCTTCCACGTCAAGCCGCTGCTGCCGCTGCTGGCGGGCGACGGGCGGTTCTACGTCCTGGCGCTCAGCCAGAGCCAGGTCAGGCTGCTGCAGTGCACGCATCACAGCCTCCGGGAGGTCGAACTGACGGGCGTGCCCACGAGCCTGGCGGAGGCGCTCCAGTACGACGTCGCCGAGAAGCAGCTCCAGTTCCACTCGGGCGCGCCCGGCCGGGGTCGCCAGGGCGGGGCGGTGTTCTATGCCCAGGCCGATGCTTCGGACAGAACGGTGCACAGGAGGAACGTGACCGGCTTCCTGCACCAGGTGGACAAGGGCGTGCACGGACTGCTCGCCGATGAGCGCGCGCCGCTCGTGCTGGCGGGGGTCGAGGAGATCCGTGCCATCTACGCCGAGGTGAACAACCACCCGCACCTCATGGCAGAGGGCATTGACGGCAACCCCGACAGGCTCAAGGCAGAACAGGTGCAGGCCCGGGGATGGCGCATCGTGCGGCCCCGCTTCGAGGCGGCCAGGCGGGAGGCCGTTGCCGCATACGAGCGCTTCGCGGGCACAAAGCGGGCGTCCAGCGACCTGGACCGGGTGCTTGAGGCGGCTGCGGACGGGCAGGTCGAGATCCTGCTGGCGGACCTGGAGCGGCATCGGTGGGGGACGTTCGACCCGGAGAAGGGATTCGTCTACCTCCACTACCGGCAGGAAGGCGGCGACGAGGACCTGCTCGATTGGGCGGCCGTGGAGACGCTGGTGCACGGCGGAACCGTCTTCGCGCTCGAGACGGCACAGATGCCGGACGGCTCGCCGGTCAGCGCAGTCTTCCGATACTGAACACGGCCGGCGGCCGTCACCCCCGAACCCCCGGGCGTCCGTCCCAATCCGCTTGACATTGCGGCGCGGTGCGCGGACACTTTGGCTTTCCCATGGACCCTCGGAGGGAGACATGTCCACAATCGAGCAGTACGGGCGATTCATCGACGAGGAAGGCTGCTTCGAGCTGCTGACCAACGACCCGCCGCGCAAGTGGACCAACGTTCACTACAACAGGCTCGGCTCGGACGAACTCTACGTCGAGGTGACGAACATCGGCGACGGGACCACGTTCGTCCGGGACGAGGCCGGCCGGCGCTGCACGCTGGTCGGCTGGGACTCGAAGTACGTTTACGTCCGCGACGAGGACAGCGGCACGGTCTTCTGTCCGGGCGGCGCGCCGGCGCCGCGGGAAGTCGAGGATTTCTCCTGCAGGTACTGGGCCGCCAAGACGGAGATCAGCGGCACGTGCGAGGCCCTCAGGGCGACCCAGCGCATCTTCGTGCCCCGCGAGTACCCGGTCGAGGTCTGGACGGTGACGATCGAGAACCTGGCCGACCGGCCGCGGCGGGTCTCCGTGTTCGCCTACGCGATGTTCCAGCTCACGGGCTGCGACGAGGAGGGCAACGGCGTGGGCAAGGACAACTACGCCGTGGTCACGCCGGAGATCGGGGGCGTGTTCGTGACCAACCGGAACGCCTTTGTGCCGACGGACAGGTTCAAAGGCTTCCTGGTGGCGCTGAGGGGCTTCAAGGCGGGCAACGGCTACAGGGACCAGTTCCTGCGCAGCGAGTTCGCCGTCGGCACGCCGCGGATACTGTGGGGTTGGGACTGCGACAACCGGCCGGGCTACGGGCCGGACTGCGCCGGGGTCGTCCAGGTGACGCTCGACGTGCCGGCCCAGGGCACGGCCCGGGCGGATTTCCTGCTCGGGCAGGCTTCCTCGCCCGACGAGGTCAAGCAGTTGCTCGGCGGCCTCACGCCCGAGAGGCTCGACGCGATGTGCGAGGAGCAGATGGCCGTCGAGCGGGAACGGGCCGCGAAATTCAGCGTCGAGACCGGCCACCCGAACCTCGACTCGATGATGAACCACTTCGTCAAGAAGCAGATGTACTCCTACCTGGTCAACAAGAGCGGATTCCGGGACAACCTGCAGATCGACAACGCGATCTGCATCGCCGATTACGAGCCGGCCCGGGACAACGTGCTGCAGGCGCTCGCGTCCCAGTACGCCGACGGCAGCGTGCCGCACAGTTTCCGTCCGCTGAACCGGCTGCAATACGCCGACAAGCCCGCCTGGATAATGCTGACCGCCCCCGGCCTGATAAAGGAGAGCGGCGACCTGTCCCTGCTCGAACGGGACGTGCCGTATTTCGAGAGCGATGAGACCGGCACGGTCTGGGACCACATGCTGCGCGCGATGCGATTCCTCGCCGGGGACCTGGGCGCGAACGGGCTCTGCAACCAGCACTACGCCGATTGGAACGACGGCCTCGAAGCGACCCGCGAGGCCGGCGAGCGCGAGAGCGTGATGGTCACCCAGCAGCTCTGCTACGGGCTGCGCGAGGTGGAGGAGCTGGGCCGGCTCATAGGCGAGACGGCCGTGCAGGAGGAGGCATGGAAGCGCTACGAAGAGTTCAAGCAGCGGCTCAATGACGTGGCCTGGGACGGCGAGTGGTACGTGCGCACCATCTGCGGGGACGGGTACCGGGTCGGCTCGAAGGGCAATAAGGAAGGCAAGATCTTCCTCAACACGCAGAGCTGGGCCGTGCTGTCGGGCATAGCGCCGCCGGACCGCGCCGCGCTCTGCATGGCCAGCGTGGACCGGTACCTGAAGGAGGACGTCGGGTTCCGCATCTGCCATCCGGGCTTCAGCGAGTACGATCCGCGCGTCGGTCGCATGTCCAACTCCATGCCGGGCCACGCGGAGAACAGCGGCTGCTACAACCACGCGGCCGGCTTCAAGGGCGTCGCCGACTGCATACTCGGCCGGGCGGAGGAGGCATGGGGGACCTTCCTCAAGGTCGCGCCCGACAACCCCGAGAACCCCGTCTCCGCATCCGCCGTGGAGCCGTTCACGTTCACGAACTCCTACTCGATGTGCCCGTACGTCTACGGGCGCGCGGGCCAGCCCTGGCGCAGCGGCACGTCCGGCTGGTTCACCGTGCTGCTGGTCGAGTGGATTCTGGGCGCCAGGCGCAGCTACGAGGGACTGGTCATTGACCCGTGCCTGAGCGCGGCCATCGAGCGCGCCCGCTTGCTGCGGACCTTCCGCGGCGCCGCGTACGACATCGAGTTGGACAACTCCGCCGGCCGCTGCAAGGGCGCCGTTTCGATCACAGTGGACGGCGAGCCGGTCGAGGGCGGCGTCCTGCCCGTATTCGAGGGCGGCGAGCACAAGGTCCTTGTGACCATCTGACCGACCGTCGCACAACTATCAGGAGGCATACGCGAATGCCGTTCAGCGAGACGATGCACCGCGGCGACAAGGCGCGCAGCGGGACGGCCCTCGGCGGGCTCGGGACCGGCTTCTTCGAGCTGCGCAAGGACGGGACGTTCCGCACCTGGAACATCTTCAACAACTCCCCGGGGGGCACGGGCGCGCCGTTCGACATGCCGGAGGACTCCATGCTGTTCTTCATCCTGCGGTACCAGGTCGAGGGCGAATACCCGCAGATGAAGGTCCTCCAGATAGACGAAGGGTACAAGGTCGCGGGCATCCCCGACCACTACTACACGTATCCCTGGCTGAGCGGCGTGGACCGGATCGAGTGGTCGGCTTCCTTCCCGTTCGTGCACATGACGTTCAGCGATGACGAAATGCCTCTCGACGTCGAGATGGAGGCCTTCAGCCCGTTCATCCCGCACGACGTCAAGAACTCGGCCCTGCCCGCCGCCGTGTTCCGCTTCAAGGTCCGGCCGAAGACGGACAGGCCCGTGGACGTCATGCTGATGGCCTCGATGCACAACGGCGTGGGCTACGACGTGGAGGACAAGCACCACGTCAGCACGGCCCGACGGCGCAAGGGTTACAGGCTCATCGAGTTGACCGAGGAGATGGACCGGACGGCGAGTTCCTGGGGCTCGCAGGTGCTCGCCTCGCTGGCGCCGGACTCGACCCATTACCTCGGCTGGGAGGCCGCGCACCCGTACTACGAGATAGTCATCCGCAACCGTGAGTTGCCGAACACCGACGACACGGACGGGCGGAACAAGATCGACCCGGCGACCGGCAAGCTGCGGGCGATGTACCAGCTCTACGGGAGCATCGCCGTCTCCCGGCTGCTCAAGCGGCGGCGGGCCCTCGACCACACCTTCGTCATGGGGTGGCACTTCCCGAACCTGTACAACCGCGACCTCACCCGCGTCGAGGGGCGCTACTACGCGAACTTCTTCGACTCCGCCACGGAGGTAGTGGACTACACGGTCAGGAACCTGGAGGGCCTGCGGGCCAGGACGAGGAAGTTCGCGGACGATTTCCGCGACAGCACCGCGCCGGGCTTCGTCCTGGACCAGGTCCAGTCACACCTGAACACGTTCGTCACGAGCAGTTGGCTGACGCGCGGCGCGGACTTCGGCGTCCAGGAGGGCCTCTCCCCGCACAGGGCCTACGGGCCGCTGGCGACGGTGGACGTGAGCACGTACGGCGCCATGTCAACGGCCGCCCTGTTCCCGGAACTTTTCAAGAACATGATGCGCGCCCACCGGCGGCTCCAGGGCAAGACCGGCGAGGTGGCCCACGGGATCAACCGCGACTTCACCCAGCACGACAGGCAGGAGGCCGTCACCGGCCGGCTCGACCTGCCGTCGCAGTACGTGATCCTGTCCCTGCTGGGCTTCTTCTGGACCGGCGACCGGAAGTACCTGGACGAGATGTGGCCCTCGATCAAGAAGGCGCTCGACTACGTGCTCGACTGCCGCGACCCCAACGGCGACTATCTGCCGGACATGGCCGGGGCGATGTGCACGTACGACAACTTCGCCATGTTCGGCGCGTCGTCCTACGTCTCGTCCCTCTGGCTGGCGGCGCTGATGGCGGCCATCGAAGCGGCGGGGGTCGTCGGCGACGCCGAGGCCGCGGCCAGATACTCCGACGTGCTCGGCAAGGCCCGGGCCTGCTTCGAGGAGAAGCTCTGGAACGGCAGCTACTATCGCCTCTACAACGACGAGGGCGGCGAGCGCGGCGACCTGGACGAGGGCTGCCTAAGCGACCAGGTCATCGGTCAGTGGCTGAACCACCTGACCGGGCTCGGGGACACGGTGCAGCGCTCGCGAGCCATGAAGGCGTTGAGGACCGTGTGCAGGATATGCCGTCAGCCCTGGGGGCTGGTCAACTGCCGCTGGCCGGACGACGAGTTCCTGCACGACATCCCCGAGAGCTGCTGGCACGACCAGGCGAACACCTGCTGGTCCGGCGTCGAGCTGGCCTTCGCCTCGTTCCTCATCTACGAGGGCATGTGGAAGCAGGGCGTGGGCGTCGTTGCGGACGTGGACCGGCGCTACCGCAAGGCCGGCCTGTACTGGGACCACATCGAGTTCGGCGGGCACTACTACCGGCCCATGTCCGCCTGGGCGGTCGTCAACGCGATGCTCGGGCTCACCATGAGGGACGGTGCGTACGGCTTCGCGCCGAAGGTGCCGGGCGAGGACCTGAAACTGTTCTTCTCGTTCGGGCAGGGGACTGCCCACTACGTGCGCCAGGTGACCGGGAAGGGCGAGAGGCTTGGCATCGAGATTCGGACGGGGAGGTTCCACTGCCGGCGGCTGACGTTCGAGTTGCTCAGGGCGGGGGCGTCGAAGGTCAGGCTGCGCGCGGGCGGCCGGGCCGTTGCCCGGGGCGATTACGAGGCGACGTTCGAGGACGGGGCACTGACGCTCGCGTTCCGCCGCGGGCTCTCGCTCGCCGAGGGCGAGGCCTTGCGCGTCACGGTCCAATAGCCGGGCAGGGCTTGCAGAATGCGGCGCCTGCGGGTACGCTGGATTGTTCACGGTCGTCAACCTGGGGGCCATTGATCGGGATAGGGAGACTGTGCCTGTGATTCCAACCTGTTTGCGGAAGGCTGTCTGCGCGGGGATCGCGCTCGGAATGGTCGGACTGGGCGTCGTTGCGGAGGCGTCGGACTGGCCCCAGTGGCGAGGGCCGGGGCGGGACGGAGTGGTCGCGTCATCGCCGCCACTGGTGGATACCCTCGCGAACGTCTCGCGGGAACCCCTCTGGCGCAGCGAGAGGATCCTGGCCGAGAACCAGGGCGGCTGGGGCAGCGTCGTGGTAGGCGAGGGACGCGCCTACGTCTACGCCAACTGGAAGTACAAGGTGCCCATCGAGACCCGGACGCTCGCGCAGCGCGGGCTTGAGACCCTCGGCTGGAGACCCGACATGCCTGAGGACCTGGCCCGGAAGGTCGAGGCAGCCCGGCTCTCCGAGGAGCGCGCCGGCGTGGCGCGGGCCGACGCCCGGTCCTGGTGCGCCGAATGGGTCAAGCAGAACCTCTCCACAGAGCAGGGCAAGAAGTGGAACCAGGTCTGCCAGCGGCGCCTGCTGCTCGGCGAAGGAGCCGTGCCCCTGGACGACGTGATGAAGCTGGCCGCCATCAGGGACCGGGAATTCCCCAACGCCGACGCGCTCGTGCAGTGGCTCGCAGACAGCGGCATCGACGCCCCCAGGCGGGAGGCGATCCTGAAGGTCGTGCCGACGACGGCGGACCGCGCCCACGACAAGGTCTTCTGCCTGGACGCGGCCACCGGCGAGACCGTCTGGCAGATGGAGCGTGAGGGCACCTTCACTGGCTACTCGTCCTCGTCCACGCCGTGTGTCGCGGGGGGGCGCTGCTACGTCCAGGGCTCCGGGGGGCGCATCTACTGCCTCGACGCCGCCACCGGGGATGAGGTCTGGCAGCGGCAAGTCGAGGTCAAGGCCAACGAGCTGGCGTCCTCGTTCGTCGTCCAGGACGGGGTCGCCGTGCTGCTGGTGGGGCAGTTGACGGGTTTCGACGCGGCGACCGGCGAGGTCCTGTGGCGCCAGGGCGATGTCGCGGGTGTTTACGGCTCCGCCGCGTACTGGCGCACCGGAGACGGGACGTACCTGGTCTGCAACGGCGCGAAGGAGACGTTTTGCCTGGACGCAAAGACCGGCGCCGTCGTCTGGCGCGCCCCCGGCGGGGGGTGGTCCACGCCGGCAGTCAGCGGCGACCTCATGGTCGTCTCCACCAACAACAAGGCGCTCGGCGTGATCGGATACCGGCTTTCTCTTTCGGGCGCGGAGAAGCTCTGGAACGTGGATTTCCTTGATCGTGGCACCAGCCCGCTCATCTATGGCGAGCACGTTTGCCTGGTCGGCGGCGGCGCCGTGGCGAGGATCCTTTGCGTGGACGCGTCATCCGGCGAGGTCGTCTGGCAGGAGAAGCTGCCCAGCACGGAGTTAGCGTCGCCCGTCGTGGCGGACGGCAAGCTGCTCTATGTCTCGCGCGGTTCTCTTCACATGGCTGAAGCAACCCCGGAGGCATTCAGGCCTCTCGGCGAGGCCAAGCTCGGCGCCGCAGTCTGCATCACGCCCGGCATCGTGGACGGCAGGCTGTTCCTGCGGCTGAAGGATTCCGTCGCCTGCTACGACCTGCGCGGGTCGCCCTCTTGACGCTCGGAGACCGATGACAACGCGGAGAGTTCAGTTCGTCGTTTCGCGCTATCCCGCCGGCGGCGGGCAGGGGTACGCCGCTGACCTGTCCAACCCGCTCGCCCTGGACCCCGCCGAGTGCAGGCGCAGCGAGGACGCCCTGGCGGAGGGCCTGCGGGCGGCCGGGGGCAGCGTGCTGGTCGTGCCGCACCTCTACTACCTGACTGAGACCCACGCCGTCGTGCGACGGCTCTCGGAGTGGCCCGACACGCTCGTCGTGGCGTCGTGGCTCTACCCGCGTGCGTCGTACTGGACGTTGCGCGCCCTGGGCGTTGACGGGGCGTCGGCGGAAGCGGCGGAAGCCGAGTCGCCGCCGTCCCGGGCCATTCACTGCCTGTTCCTGCGGGAGGATGCCTCGCCGGAGGCGTGCCTGTCCCGGCTCGCCGGGCCCGCGCCCGAGCATCCGGGCGGGCGCGGTGGCGTGGTGGAGGACATCTCCGCGGAGATGCCGCCCCGATGGTATCCCGTGCTCGACTACGAGCGTTGCCGGGAGTGCGGGCAGTGCCATGACTTCTGCCTGTTCGGCGTCTTCACCAGGGAAGGCCGGCGCGTGCTGGCCTCCGACCCGGACAAGTGTAAGCCCGGCTGCCCCGCTTGCGCGCGCCTCTGCCCGGCAGGGGCGATCATCTTCCCGCATTGCAGCCCCGACCCGGCCATCGCCGGCGCACCCGGGGACGGCGCGGCGTCGGGCGGCGGCGAGGAGGCCGGGCCGGACGACCTCGACCAGCTCATTGACGCCCTGGACGAGCTCGACTGAAGGTGCCCGGCGGGCGCCGTTTCCTCTTTCTTGGGCCGACCATGACGACGGCCTTCACAGCGTCTGATTCGCGCGAAGGCCCGTGCGGGCAGGGCGGGGCGCGCGTGGTGCTGACCGCCGACCGGACGCTGATGGCCGACTACCGCGTGCTGTTCGACGGGATGCTGGCAGCGAGCCAGACGACGCGCGTGCCGTCGGCGCTGATGAAGGCCCTCATGGCGCCGCGGCTGCGGGGGCACGATTCGCGGGCCGTCGCCGCTCCGCTCGGCCTGCGGCGCATCGAGGCGGCGCTGGTCGCCGACGGATGGGAGAGGGGCGACGTGGCGGTGGTGCCGCCTGAAAGGCTCCGTGAGGCCGTCGGGGCGGGGACGCGCGTCGTCGGCCTTTCGTCCGGCGACCCGCTCGGGATCGGCATGACCAGCACGACGATGGCCGCCCTGCTGGGCGGGGAGCCTTACACGGGCAAGTGGTTCCGGGGGCTCTGTCGGCGGGTCGGCAGGCTGCTGGCAAGCTCACCGGGTGCGCGGGTCGTCATGGGCGGTCCGGGCGCATGGCAACTGGCCCGCGACGGCGCGGCGCGGCGGGCACTCGGCGTGGACCACGTGATCACCGGGTACTGCGAAGCGAACGTCGTGTCGGTCCTCGGCGCCATTGCCGCGGGCCAAGACCTGCCGCCGGTCATCGAGGGCGTCGCGGCGCCCGCCGGCGAGGTGCCGGCCGTGCTCGGGCCGACGGTGATGGGCGGCGTCGAGATCGGGCGTGGCTGCGGCCTCGGCTGCGACTTCTGCTCCCTCGCCCGGATCCCCATGCAGGACTTGGCCGAGGACACCATCCTGTCGGACGTCGAAACGAACGTGACCGCCGGTGCGGGGAGCGTCTTCCTGACCAACGAGGACCTGTTCCGCTACGGGGCGCGGGGCGGGCAGGTCACGCCCGGCGCGCTTATCGGGCTGTTGGAGCGCATCCGCGCGGCCGCCGGGAGCCGGTTCGTGCAGGCGGACCATGCCAACGTCCAGTCCGTCGCCGGCTTCAACGACGCCGAACTGGCGGCCGTGGGGCGTCTTCTGGCCGGCGGCGAAGGCCGCGCCGGCTACACCTGGGTGAACGTGGGAGTCGAGTCCGCCTCCGGCCGGCTGCTCGCCGAGAACGGCTGCGGGCCGAAGATGACGCCCTTCGGCCCGGACGGGTGGGCCGGCGCCTGCCAGGAGCAGGTGCGCCGGCTCATCCGGGCGGGGTTCTTTCCGCTGCTCAGCCTCGTCGTCGGCATCCCCGGCGAGACGGAAAAGGACGTCGCCGACACCATCCGGTGGGTCGAGGACCTGGGCGAGGAACGGGTCGCGGTTTTCCCCGTCCTTCACGTCCACCTGGGGGACAATTCGTCGTTCGGCCGGGGACAAATGTCCGCCGCGCACTGGCGCCTTTTCCGCCTCTGCTATCGCCTGAACTTCAAGTGGATGCCGCGCCTAACGTGGGACAACGAGCGCCGGGCGGGCGTCGGCATCTGGCGGCGCTTGCTGATCCAGTTCCTTGGGCGCGTGAATATCCCGTGGTGGAAGGCCCTGTTTCTCCTGAGAAGCGCGGGGGCCCGCCCATGAGCGCATCGCCTCCCAGCGGGGAGGACCTGGGCCGGCTGCGGGCCGCCTACGCCGAGGGCCGCCGGCGGCTGCTCGGCGAATGCCGCCCCGACGCGCATTGGGAGGGCCGGCTCTCCTCCTCGGCGCTTTCGACGGCCACCGCCGTGAGCGCGCTGACCCTGGTTTCCCGCGAGCGGCATGCCGCCCTGATAGCCGCTGGCGTCCGCTGGCTGGCCTCCCACCAGAACCCCGACGGCGGCTGGGGCGACACGCCGGACAGCCCGAGCAACCTGCCCACGACGATGCTCGTGCAGGCGGCGTTGCGGCTGTCGGCCGTCAGCGGCCCGCAGGTGGGCGCGGCCGCAAACCGGGCCGAGGAGCACCTGCGGCGCGCCGCAGGGCCGGAGGGGCCGGGCCGCGTGGCGGCCCTGCGCGAGGCTTACGGGGCCGACCGCACTTTCGCGGTTCCCATCCTGACCAACTGCGCCCTGGCGGCGGAGGCCGCCGCGCCGGCGTCCGTGCGATGGAACGCCGTCCCCTCGCTGCCGTTCGAGCTGGCCTGCTTGCCGCGGTTCCTCTTGCGCTGGCTGCGGCTGGGAGTGGTGAGCTACGCCCTGCCTGCGCTGATAGCCATCGGCCAGCTCGTGGATCGGCGCCGGGCGACGCGCAACCCGTTCCTCTGGCTCACACGGCGGCTGGCGCGGGGGCCTTCCCTGCGGCGGCTGGAGGCCATTCAGCCCGCAAGCGGCGGCTTCCTGGAGGCCGTGCCGCTGACCAGCTTCGTGGTGATGAGCCTTGCGGCGCTCGGCGGAGCCGACAGCTCCGAGGTCTGCGGGCGGGGCGTCGCCTTCATCCTGCGGGCGGCCCGGCCGGACGGGAGCTGGCCGATTGACCTGGACCTGTCCTGCTGGCTGACCTCGCTGAGCGTGGCGGCCCTGCGCGCGGGCGGGGGCGAGCCAGCGCCTGAGCCGGAGGCCACGGCCGCGTGGCTTCTTGCACGGCAGCACACGGAGAGGCATCCCTACACGGGTTCGCCGCCGGGGGCGTGGGCCTGGACGGGCCTGCCCGGCGGCGTGCCAGACGCGGACGACACGGCCGGCGCGCTGCTGGCGCTGGCCGCGCTGCGACGGGACGCGACCCCGCAGGCGGGCCTGGGCGTCAGGTGGCTGCTGGGCCTTCAGAACCGCGACGGCGGCTGGCCGACCTTCTGCCGGGGATGGGGCAGGCTCCCATTCGACCGCAGCGCGCCGGACCTGACCGCGCACGCCGTCCGGGCGATCACCGCCTGGCCGGCGGCCATCGACGAGGGGCGGCAGCGGCGCGCCGTCGCGCGCGGCCTCGATTACCTCCGGGGCGCCCAGCGGCCGGACGGGTACTGGGTGCCTCTCTGGTTCGGCAACCAGTCGGCGCAGGGGCAGGAGAACCCCGTCTATGGGACGTCGCGCGTGCTGGCGGCCTACCGCGACCTGGGACTGGCCGGCGTGCCGGAGGCCGTGCGCGGTGTCGAGTTCCTCCTGGAGGCGCAGAACGCCGACGGAAGCTGGGGCGGGGACCGCGGCCTGCCCGGGACGGTCGAGGAAACGGCCCTGGCGGTGGAGGCGCTGGCGGGGCTGCGGGGGCAGGCGGGCGTACGGGACGCGTGCCTGCGCGGCGCGCTCTGGCTGGCCGGGTGCGTCGCCGACGGCGGGCTGGACGAACCGGCGCCCATCGGGCTTTACTTCGCCCGGCTCTGGTACTCCGAGATGCTCTACCCGATCATCTGGACCGTCGCTGCCCTCGGGCGGCTGCTCGGCCCGGACGGGCGCGGGGGCGCTTGACGCGGGCGCGGCGGGCGCGTGAACTTGCCAAAACCAGGATTTCCGATAGGCTGGTAAGGGGAGCATTGTTGCTGTTGGGACGTGAACTGCTGACGAGGTAGCAGTCCCCATGATTCGGTCCGAGGGACTTGAGACAGCCCGGGACGCCGTGCCGGAGGGCCTGCCGTCAGGGGGCATCAAGGGCGTGCCCCCGGAGCCCGCTGTGCGCGAGCGCATCCGGGTGGCGGCGCGGGACGCCGCGGCGAGGGTCCGCAAAGGCCAGCCGCCGACGCGCCTGACGCTGATGCGGCTTGCCGCCTCGGTGTTGGGCCGGCTCGGGCTGAACGGGCGCTACCTGGGCTTTGCGATGGTGGCCGTGGACAACGCCTTCTGGCGGGACCAATTCGCCGGCGTGCAGTTCTCGCACAGGTTGCTGCTCCTTCCGCACTGCCTCAGGGACCCGCAGCGGTGCGCGGGCATATACGAGGCGTCGCGCATGATCTGCAGGGGTTGTGGCGCCTGCCTTATCGGGGAACTTCAGCAAGAGGCGGAGACCCTCGGCTACCGGATCCTGATCGCCGAGGGGACGCCGGCCGTCGTGCAGACCGTGCTCACCGACGGGGCGGACGCCATCCTGGGCGTGGCGTGCCTGGACTCGCTGGACCAGGCGTTCGACCGCATCTCCGAACTGGGCATCCCGCACGCGAACGTGCCGCTGCTGCGTGACGGATGCCGCGACACCGTGGCGGAGCCGGAAGTCATCCGATCGTGGATGCGTCTCAGTTCTGTACGGGTGGCGGAGCAGACCAGGAGCTACGTGCCCCTTCTTCGGGCGGCAAGGGGGCTCTTCGCGTCGGGCCCGCTTGAGACGCTTCTGGAGGGCCACGTGCCGGCGGAGGACCTGGCTGTATCGGGGGGCGGCGGCCCGGCCGGCAGCGCCGGCGCCATCGCCATCAACTGGCTGACTCGGGGCGGGAAGCGGTTCCGCCCGTTTGTCACGCTGGCAAGCTACGCGGCGCTGGCCCACGGCGAGAAGGTCTTCAGGTCGGGCGTGGACGCCGAAGGCGCGCTGCCACTGGCCGTGAAACGCGTCGCGGTCGCCATGGAGGCCCTGCACAAGGCGTCGCTGGTCCACGACGACATCCAGGACGACGACAACTTCCGCTACGGGAGCGAGACGCTGCACAGGAGCCACGGCATGCCCGTGGCCATGAACGTGGGCGACTACCTCATCGGCCTGGGGTACCACCTCGTCGGGGCGAGCAAGGAGGGGCTGGGTTCGGAGTGCGTCGCGGACATCCTGAAGGCGCTTTCCGACGCTCACCTGCGGCTCTGCCGCGGCCAGGGCACGGAACTGGCGTGGCGGGACGGGGACCGGCGCCGGCTGCGCCCGGCGGACGTCCAGCGGGTGTACGCGCTCAAGACGGCGCCCGCCTTCGAGGTCTCGATGTACGCCGGCGTGCGCATGGCCCGGGCCTTCGCGCACGGCGGCTGCCTGTGCGGGGTGGGCCGGCGGGCAGAGCAGATGCGGCTCTTCTCTCGTTACGTGGGCGCCGCCTACCAGGTGCTCAACGACCTGAAAGACTGGGACCTGCACGGCCACGACAAGGTGATCGCCGGACAGGACCTGCTCTCCGGGCGACCCACCATACTGCTGGCGTTCGCGCTGGCCGCCGGCGACGAGGACTCCAACGCGGAGCTGCTCGCGATACCCGCCGGCGAGATGCCCGAGCAAGACAAGCTCGAACAGATGCGCCGGCTCTACAGGCAGAGGGGCGTGTTTGACACGGCACGCAGCCTTGTCAGCCGGTACCGCAAGAGGGCAGAGGAAGCGGCCGACGACGTGGAGCCGCCCGCGCTCCGGGAACTGATGCACTTCATAGTGGACATGGTGCTATGAGGCAATCCGCGGCTCGCCGGTACCTTCTGGACCTGGAGCGTCTCGTCCAGACCGGCGTGCGGGCGCTGCCGCAGGGGTTCGTCGCCCGGCAGGCGGCCTACGTGCGGTCGGCCCAGAACGGGGACGGCGGCTTCCCCGGGCGTGACGGCGCGTCGGACCCGTATTACACGAGCTTCGCGCTGCGCACGGCCCACCTGTGCGACGGTTCGACGGAGCCGGCCCTCTGGCACCGGGCAGGCGACTACCTGACGGCAGCGAACGGCTCCGTTGCCGGCATCGTGGACTGCTTCTGCCTGCTCTACGTCGCGCACCTGGTCGGTCAGTACGGCTGGGACGGCTGGGACGAGCGCGAGAGGGCGGAAGTGGTCGCGGCGGCCGGGCGCACAATCGGCGCCTGCCACCACTCCGACGGCGGCTACGCGAGGGCGCCGGGCGGCCCGCCGAGCCTCTATCACACGTTCCTGGCGACGCTCTGCTGCGGGCTCCTTGACGTGCCGGAGCCGGACGGCGCGGACGTCCTGCGGTTGGTGCGTGCGCACGGGTGCGCCGGCGGCGGGTTCGCGGACCTTGTCGAGGACGTTGACACCGGCGGCGGCGTCAATCCGACGGCGGCAGCCGTCGGGCTGCTCTCGATGGCGGGCCGCCTGCAGGAAATATCGGTGAGCGGCACGGCCGGTCTTCTGCTGGCCATGCAGCGCGAGGACGGGGGGTTCGCACCCCACGCCGACGCACCGGCCTCGGACCTGCTCTCGACCTTCACGGCGCTCCTGTCTCTGGAGGCGTTGGGGGCCGCGGGACGAGCGCGCCTTGCCGACGTCGGCAGGTTCGTGAAGGCCCTGTCGGCGCCCGTCGGCGGGTTCCGCGGCAGTCGCCTGGACGGCACGCCGGACCTCGAATACACGTTCTACGGCCTGGCGACGCTCGGCCTGCTGGCCTTGCGGGTGGCAGGGCCGCAGGATGACTGATGGGCTGCAGTTCCCACGGTCCCAGGGGAGTCGGCGAATGGACCTTACGGTGGAGCACGTCAGCAAGCACTATGAATCGCCCGGCGGCGCGGTCGTCGTGTTGAGGGACGTGTCGCTGGCCCTGAGCCCGGGGGAGACGCTGGCCGTGTTGGGCCCCTCGGGCTCGGGCAAGAGCACGCTGCTCAACGTGATCGGCTCCCTGGACAGCCCCACGTCGGGCACCGTGCGGTTGGGTGAGATTGACGTCACCGGCCTGGCGGGCGATGAGCTGGCCGCCTTCCGCAGCCGGCAGGTGGGGTTCGTGTTCCAGGACCATCACCTGTTGCCGCAGTGCACGGCGCTGGAGAACGCGATGCTGCCCGCGCTGGCCGCCGGGTCCCCGCGGGACGGCGCGGATGACGCGCGGCGGCTGCTTGAGCGCGTCGGTCTGGCGGAACGGATGCACGCCGTGCCCGGCGAGCTTTCCGGCGGCGAGCGCCAACGCGTGGCGATTGCGCGGGCGATGGTGAACGATCCCCCGCTCCTGCTCTGCGACGAGCCGACCGGCAACCTCGACAGGCAGACCGGCGCCGAAGTCGGATCGCTGTTCCTCGAACTGGCCCAGGAGCACGACGCGATGCTCATTGTCGTGACGCACGACCTGGGCCTGGCGAGGCGCTTCCCGCAGTGCAAGGAGCTGCGGGACGGCGTGCTGCAGGACGCCGGCTCCGCCCTCTCCCAGACCTGACGCCCGAAGGGACCATTGCAGCACGTGAGCAACTCCGACCAGCCTGGCATTTCTCTGGGGGCCCTCGTCGGGCGAAACCTGACCTACTACTGGCGGTCCAGCCTGGCAGTGGCGCTGGCCGTGAGCGTCGCGGCGGCCGTGCTGGTCGGCTCGCTCCTGGTCGGCGACTCCCTGAAGGGCACCCTGGTCGAGCTTGCCGAGGAGCGCCTGGGCCGGGTCGAGCACGCGCTCGTCGCGGGTACCTTCTTCCGTGAGCAGCTTGCCGCAGACCTGGCCGGCGCCGCCGGGTTCGCGGACCGCTTTGACCTCGCCGTGCCGGCCGTCATGCTCAACGGGGCGGTCGAGAACGCGACCTCCGGACTGACCGTCGCCCGCGTGTCGGTGCTGGGTGTGCCGGACGAGTTCTGGGGGCTCGGCCAGGGGGGGGCGGCGAAGGCGCCGGACGGCCGAAGCGTCATCCTGAATGACAGCCTTGCCGGCGATGCCGAGGCAGCCGTCGGCGACGCGCTCCTCATAACGGTGGGCCGGCGCGGACAGGCGCCCGCAGACTCGCTGATGGGCAGGCGTACGCGCGAAGACACGGTCCGAACGATGCGCGTAACCGTGGCGGCGGTCGTGCCGTCGCGGGGGCTCGGCGCGTTCACGCTCCGCACGGACGAGCCGCGCCCGCGCAACGTGTACGTGGCGCTGTCCTGGCTTCAGCAGCAGCTCGGGCGGCAGGGGCAGGCGAACGCGATCCTCGTCAGCGCGGCCCCCGGTGGCCGCCGAGGGGGCGGTGCCGGGTCCCTTCAGCCTGTCCTGGCCTCGGTGGTGCAGCCGGCGGATTACGGCCTGCGCCTCGTCGCCAACGATGCGTTGGGATACCTTTCGCTGGAGAGCGGGGAGTTCGTGCTGCCGGAGGGCGTCGCGACCGCGGCCGAGAAGGCGGCGGCGCAGGCGGACCTGTGGGCCGCCCGGGTCTCGGTGTACCTGGCGAACTCGCTGGCGCTCGTCGGCGCGCGGGAGGGGGGCCGGGCGGTGCCGTACTCGATCGTCGCGGCCGTCCAGCCCGGCGCGGGCGTCGCGCTGCCGGTCCCGTTCGGGCCGGGGGACATCCTGCTCAACTCGTGGGCCGCCGAGGACCTGCGGGCAGCGGTCGGCGACACCGTCGAGATGACCTACTACGTGTCGAGCGAGGGCGGGTGGCTCGACACGCGAACGCGGCGCTTCAAGCTGGCGGGCATCGTGCCCCTGGAGGGCGCGGCGACGGACCCCGGGCTGGTGCCGGCCTTCGAGGGCGTCACGGATGCCGAGACGATGGGGGACTGGGACCCGCCGTTCCCGGTTGACCTCGACCTGATCGGACCGAGGGACGAGGACTACTGGCAGCTCTACCGCGCGGCACCGAAGGCGTATGTCTCGATGGAGGCCGCCCGCAGTTTCTGGCTGCCGCCGGACTCAGCGGACGGGGCGTGGGTGACGTCCGTGCGGCTGGCCTCGGCGGAAGCCGTGGATTTGCAGGCGGCGGGCGAGGCGTTCACCGGGCGCCTGCTGGCTCTCCTGCCGCCGGATGCGCTCGGGCTCGCGTTCTGGCCCGTCAGGGAGAGGGCGTTGGCCGCCGCGAAGGGCTCGACCGACTTCGGCATGTTGTTCATCGGCATGAGCATGTTCCTCGTTGCGGCCGCAGCGGCCCTGGCGGCATTGGTGCTGCGCCTGAACGTCGAGCGCCGGGCGAGCCAGACCGGCATCCTGGTGGCCGTGGGATTCAGGTCGCGCGGGGCCTCGGGGGTGCTCGCGTGGGAGGGGTTGGTCCTGGCGGCCATCGGTGTCGTGGCGGGCGTGCCGCTGGGAGTCGGATACTCCTGGCTGGTTATCGCCGCGCTGCGGCACTGGTGGCAGGACGCGGTGGGAGGGCTGTCTTTCTCCCTGCACGTGGGGGCCGTCAGCATGGTCGTCGGGTCATTGGCCGGACTTGCGGTGGGGGTGCTGGCCGTCTGGTGGGGCGTGCGGGTGCTGCGGCGCACGGACGTGCTGCGCCTGTTGGGCGGATGGCGCGCGCTCGCGGCCAGGCCGCGCCCGGCGGTGCGCAAGCGCGCACGGATCATTGGCATCGGCGCCATCGCCGCAGCCCTGATCGTCCTGTCGAGAGCCTTGTACCTTGTCCAGTGGTGGGAGCGGCTCAGATCCGCTTTGCCCTTCTCTCTCCCCAAGAGCACGGAGACGCTCCCGCTGGCGGGGGCCTTCTTCGCCGGCGGGGCGCTTCTGCTCATAGGTGTCCTCGCGCTCTTCTGTGCGCACCTGCAAAGGCCCGCACGCCAGACTGCGGGCCTGATGAGCCTGCACCGCCTGGCCTGGCGCAGCACTTCGAGGAACTGGCTGCGCAGCCTCTTGACCGTCGGGATCATCGCCTGCGCGAGCTTCGTGCTCGTGACGGTCGCGGCGAACCGCACCGACATGTCCCGGCTGGACACGCGGGACAGGGCTTCCGGGGCGGGCGGGTTCAGCCTGGTGGCGCGCTCCGACGTGCCCGTCTACGTTGATCTGGACACCCCGGAGGGCCGCAGACAGCTCGGCTTCGCGCCCGAGAGCGCGGACGTCATGGACGGCACGCGCGTGCTCTCCTTCCGCGTGAAGGAAGGCGACGACGTGAGCTGCCTGAACGTGCAGCGACCCGGCGAGCCGCGCGTGCTGGGCGTGCCGCAGGAGATCATCGAGCGGGGCGGCTTCCGGCTGACGAAGACGGCGGAGGGATCGGGCAGTGATACGGCGAACCCTTGGCGCCTGCTGGAGCAGGGCGCGTCCGACGGGACCGGCGCGGTGCCGGCGTTCGCCGACGCCGCGAGCGCGCAGTGGATACTCCACGTCGGCCTGGGGGACGAGATCGAGGTCGCCGGCCCGGACGGCCGGCCGGTGCCGCTGAAGCTGGTGGGGCTGCTGGCCAACAGCATCTTCGCCGGCGAGGTGCTCGTCTCCGAGGGGCAGTTCGAGCGCCGCTTCGGCGCCGATTCGGGCTATCGCTACTTCCTCATCGAGACCCCCGCGGGGAAGGAGCAGGCGGTCGAGCGGGCCCTGCGCGAGAATCTGGGCCAGTTGGGTCTCGACGTCACGCCCACGGCGGAAGTCCTCGCGGGCTTCGCGCGGGTGCAGAACACGTACCTGAGCACTTTCCAGACGCTGGGCGGACTGGGCCTCCTGCTGGGCACGTTCGGGATCGTCACCGTGCTCCTGCGGGGGGTTATCGAGCGGCGCAGCGAGCTGGCCATGATGCTGGCGCTGGGTTTCCGACGGGCGGACCTGATTGCGCTCATCCTGGTGGAGAACGGGTTGCTCTTGTGCTTCGGCATCGCTGCCGGCACGGTGACGGCGCTGGTGGCGATGGCGCCTCATCTTGCCTCCGCCCAGGCGGACGTGGCGTGGACGGGCCTGGCGGCCACGCTGGCGGCGTGCCTGGCGGTGGGACTGCTGGCCTGCCTGGCGGCCTCCGCGTCGTCCGTCAGGAGCGGCCTGCTGTCGGTGCTGCGCTCGGAATAGACTGCTTGTCTGTCACGGGAGGGAGCTGCTGCCATGGGACCTGGTCGAGGTGTCAGGGAGACATGCATGGTTTCGCTGTTCCTCTTGTTCGCTTTCTCGTGCGCGCGGGCCGGCGACGGGGGGCAGGCGGCGTGGCCCTCGTTCCGGGGCGGCCCCGCGCAGACGGGCGTTGCGCGCGTTGCGCTGCCGCGGGAGCTCGCGCTTCTGTGGACCTACGAGGCCGATGACGCCGTCGAGTCCACGGCGGCCATAGTGGGCGGCACGGCGTACGTCGGGACGAACGGCGGCGACCTGCTGGCCCTCGATCTGGCCGGGGGCGGGCGGAAGTGGACCTACAAGGCGAAGGACTCGATCTCGGCCTCGCCGGGGGTCGCGGCTGGCCGCGTGTTTGTGGGCGACATGGGGGGCACGTTTCACGCCGTTGACGCCGCTACCGGGAAGGGCCTCTGGTCCTTTGAGACGGACGCCCAGATCATTTCCTCGGCCAACTTCGCGGACGGGCGCGTCCTGGTCGGCTCTTATGACTTCTCCCTGTATTGCTTCGACGCGGCGGAGGGAAAGCTGCTGTGGCAGTTCGAAAGCGACGCCCAGGTGCATTGCAGCCCGTGCGTTGCGGGAGCCGACGCCCTGATAGCCGGCTGCGACGGATTGCTGCGCAGCATTGACGTTGCGGGCGGCAAGGAGAAGGGCAACGTGACGCTGGGCGCTAACATGGCTGCTTCCCCGGCCTTTGACGGCGGATACGTATACCTGGGGACCTACGGGGGCACCATGATGTGCATCGACCCGGCCGGGGGCAAGGTAGTGTGGGACATCCAGCCCGTCGACGGGGGCGCCCCGTTCTACGGCTCCGCGGCGGTCTCGGGAAGTCGGGCCGTCTTCGCCGGGCGGGACCAGTTCGTCCGCTGCGTGGACACGGGCAACGGGTCCGAGCGATGGCGCTTCTTCACGCGGGGGGAGATTGACTCCTCGCCCGTCATCTGCGGCGGAGACGTGTTCGTCGGAAGCGGGGATGGCAACCTCTACCGCCTCGGGCTGGAGGACGGCAAGGAGAAGTGGCGTTTCGCCGCCGGCTCGCCCATAACTGCCTCGCCGGCCATCGGCGAGGGGCGCCTGGTAATCGGCGCCGGCGACGGGGCCGTCTACTGTTTCGGTGTGAAGGCGGCGGGCAGCGCCGCCCCTGCCGGGGAATGAGCAGATGGACTTGAGTCGTCCAACGCGCCTGGTGCCGCTGGCTGCTCTGCTCGTGGGGGCGGCGGCGATTGCGCTCTGGCTTGCGCTCAGCCAGCCGCCCGAGACGGCGGTGCGGGTTCCCCGACAGGAGGAAAGGGATGCGCAGGCCGGTGAGGGTGCGGTCGAGCGCAACGCCGGGACGTTGATAGCGGGGCAGGGGACGCCGTCCGAGCTGACGGGCAGTTGGCCGCAGTTCAGGGGCGCGGACCGGACGAACGTCGTGCGGGATGCGGCCGGGCTGACCAGGTCATGGGGAGGCAGGGAACTGCGCGTCCTCTGGACCATCGAGGCGGGAGAGGGACACTCCGGCGCGGCCGTCCGCGACGGGCGCGTTTACATGATGGACTACGACCGCGAGAAGCTGGAGGACCAGGTCCGCTGCCTTTCCTTTGACGACGGCGCGGACATCTGGCGCTACACCTACTACGTGAAGGTCAAACGGAACCACGGCATGTCGCGCACCGTCCCCGCCGTCTCCGGCGACTACGTCGTCACCCTCGGGCCGAAGTGCCACGTCGTCTGCCTCGACGCGCGGCAGGGGACCCTCATCTGGAAGAAGGACCTGGTGGCCGAGCACGGGACGGAGGTGCCGCCGTGGTACGCCGGCGAGTGCCCGCTGATAGACGGGGGCAACGCGATCCTCGCTCCGGGGGGTGAGCCGCTCATGATGGCCGTTGAACTGGCCACGGGCAAGACCGTCTGGGAGACGCCAAATCCGGGTGGCTGGGGCATGACGCACTCGTCGGTCGTCGCCGTCGAGGTGGGCGGCGAGCGTCAGTTCGTTTACTGCACGACCCTGGGCGTCGTGGGCGTGTCCGCCCAGGACGGCCGCCTGCTCTGGCGGCTGCCGGAATGGAAGATCAACCCGGCCAACGTTGCCATGCCCGTGCCGGTGGGAGGGGACCGGCTCTTCCTGTCCGGCGGCTACAACAAGGGCTGCATGATGCTCAGGCTGCCGAGCGGGTCGGAGCCGGAGACGCTCTGGCGCCTGCCGGCGAAGACCTTCGGCTCGGACCAGCACACGCCGATCCTCCATGAGGAGCACATCTACGGCACGATCCCGCCCAAGGGCGAGCTCGCCTGCCTGGACCTGGAAGGGAACCGCCTCTGGACCAGCGGCGGAGAGGCCCGGTTCGGCCTCGGCCCGTACATACTGGCCGACGGGCTGCTGTTCGTGCTCAGTGACGAGGGGGGCACGCTTCACGTGGCCGAGGCGTCCCCCGACGGTTACAATGAACTGGGCGTGTTCCACGTGCTGCACGGTCACGACGCGTGGGCGCCCATGGCCATGGCGGACGGCCGCCTTATCTTGCGGGACCTCACCCAGGTGGTGTGCCTGGAGCTTCCCCGAGAGTGAGCTATGAAGCGGTGGATGCCATTGTGGGCCGGCGCGTTGTGGACGACGGCCCTTGTGGCGTGGGCCGTCTCGTGCGGGTGCGATGACGCGGACACGGCCCCGCTGCCCGCGCCGGAGCCGCCGCGGGAGGTCGAGACGGAACTGCGCTATGTCCTGACCGCCACGCTGGACGCGGGCATGGAGCAGCTCAACGGCATTGCCCTGGACGCGGAGGACCGCCTCTATCTGGCCGGGTCGGCGGGCGTGCGAGTGCTCGACGCCGGGGGGAACGTGCTGCGGGCCTTCCCGACGCCCGAAGCGGCGATCTGCCTGGCCGTTGACGAGGCCGGCAACATCTACGTCGGGCTCCAGCGCAGCGTCGAAGTCTACGACGGCGAAGGCAGCCTCCTGGCCTCTTGGGGCGGGGAGGGCGAGTTCAGCTACGTCACGGGGATCGCCGTGGACGGGCTGAACGTCTACGTTTGCGACGCGGGGAATCGCCTCGTGCACCGTTACGCTGACAACGGCGACTTCATCAATCACCTGGGGGCGCGGGACGCGGCGGAGGGCTATCCGGGGCTCGTCTGCCCCAGCCCGCATCTGGACTGCGCCGTCGATGGCGAGGGCATAGTACACGTCGCGAACCCCGGCCTGCTGAGGGTCGAACGCTGGAAGGCCGACGGCGAGCGGCTGGACACGTGGGGCACCCCCGGCGCGCGGCCGGAGGGCTTCTTCGGGTGCTGCAATCCCACAGACATCGCCCTGACCGGCGAAGGCCGCGTCGTCACGTCGGAGAAGGGCATCCCGCGCGTCAAGGTCTATGACGCGCAGGGGAAGATGCTGGCATACCTGGGGCCGCAGAACTTCTCGCCGAAGGTCAAGGGGATGGACCTGGCCGTTGATTCGCGCGGGCGAATCTGCGTCGCGGACCCCGGCGACGGACAGGTGCGGGTCTTCGAGCTGGCCGAAGCGGAGCAGCCGGATGAACCGGAACGAGAGGGCGAATAGGGCCGTGGCGCGGCGCGAGGCGCTGCGCACGGCGGCCCGCTGGACGGGCCTCGCGGTGCTCGGCGGCTGGCTGGCCGGCGTGACGTTGCGCCGGGGGCGGGGCGACTCCGCGCGCCGGGCCGGGCTCTGCGCGCGCTGTCCGTCGCTGCCCTCGTGTTCCCTGTCGGAAGGGAAGCGCGCCCGGGATGCGATGGGCGTCGCCCGCACCGGACCGGCCGGGCAGTCCGACTTGCCCCGGCTCTGCGTACCCGCCGGTGACACCTTTGAGGTCGAGGGGTGAAGCCCTGTGAAGCCGACCGAAGAAGACAAGGGACACCTGACCCGCCGCGGTTTCCTGGGCGCGGTGGGCCGCGGCGCGTCGCTGCTGGCCGTCGGCGGCGTGGGCGGCGCGATGGTGCTTCGCCCCGCCGGAGGCGAGACCGTCTGGCAGATCGATCCCTTCAAGTGCATCCAGTGCCGCCAGTGCCAGACGGAGTGCGTCCTGGAGCCCTCGGCGGTCAAGTGCGTGCACGACTTCTCGATGTGCGGCTACTGCAAGTTCTGCTTCGGGTTCTTCCGCACGGACCCCATCGCGCTCGACGAGGGCGCCGAGAACCAGGCCTGCCCCACGGGCGCGATCATCAGGCATTTCGTGGAGGAGCCCTACTACGAGTACAGCATTGACACGGACCTGTGCATCGGCTGCGGCCAGTGCGTCAAGGGCTGCGAGCAGTTCGGCAACAGGGCGCTCTACCTCCAGGTGCTGCACGACCGATGCCTGAACTGCAGCGAGTGCGCCATAGCCGCCGCCTGCCCGGCGGACGCCTTCGTGCGGCTGTCTGCCGACCGGCCCTACTTCATCAAGCACAAGGGGCCGGACCAGTTTACCGACGCCTACCAGCTTGGCTGACGGGTTAGACCGAACGTGAAGAGAACTGCGACAAAGTGGGCCCTGCCGGCGGCGCTGCTGCTGACGGTAGGCACGGGTGCGTGGGCGCTGGAGCGATTCCCGCCGCCCGACTTCGAGACGGCCTACGAGATGCCGGAGCTCACGGTGCCGGCCGCGCCCGGCGCCGCGGGGGACGTCCTGGCGGCGGTGCTGCTTCTCGTGGCGCTGTCGCTGGCCGCATGGTTCGTCCACCGCCTGCGCAGCCGCCGGGCAGTGGCCTGGTTGTCAGTTTTTTCGCTGGTTTACTTCGGGTTCATCCGCAAGGGCTGTGTCTGCCCGGTGGGCTCGCTCCAGCACGTCGCACTCTCGCTGGCTGACGGCAGTTACGTGCTGCCGGTCACGGTGGCGTTGTTCTTTGCCCTGCCGCTGCTGTTCGCGCTGGTGTTCGGCAGGGTGTTCTGCGGAGGGGTCTGTCCGCTCGGGGTCATCCAGGACGTGGTGCTGGTGAAGCCCGTCCGCGTGCCCGAGTGGCTGGAGCACGCGCTCGGGTTGCTGCCCTTTGTGTATCTTGGCCTGGCCGTGTTGCTTGTGATGACCGGCACCGGGTTCGTGATATGCCGTTTCGATCCGTTCGTGGCGCTGTTCAGGCGGTCGGGTGAGCTGCACATGCTCGTGGCGGGCGGGATCTTCCTGGCTGTCTCGGCGTTCATCGGGCGTCCTTACTGCCGTTTCCTGTGCCCGTACGGGGTTCTGCTGGGGCTGTTCTCGCGGGCCGCGTGGCGCAAGGTGAGCACGACGCCGGACGAGTGCATCGTGTGCAGCCTCTGCGAGAACGCGTGCCCGTTCGGCGCGATAACGAAGCCGACGCCTGAAGCCGTCGTGGAGGAAGAATGAGAAGGGCGTTCGTCATCCTGCTGCTGTTGATGCCGCTGGCGGGCGCCGGCCTGGGCCGCCTGGCCGGACCTTTCCTCGCTCGCGCGAGCGACACCGTCCGGCTTGCCGCCGAGGTCAGGGCCGAGGAAGCCGAAGGCGTGGCGGGGCTTACGCTGGAGACCGAAGCCTTTTGGGGCACCGGCGCACCGGCGGAGTCGCTCTATGCGGAAGCCCTGCGTGCCCAGGGCCGCCTCGTCGCCGGCGGGACCCTCCTCGGGGCGTGGCTGGGACTGGTGGTTGCAGTGAAGCTCTTCGTCCTGGCCAGAGCGCCGCGACAGGACACCTACGAGATCGCGCAGGCCCGGTGCGTGGCGTGCGGCCGCTGTTTCCTGTGCTGTCCGCGCGAACGGCACCGGTTGGAGCAACTGGCGGCACGCAAGCTGACGGGCGCCGCGCCGTGACCATGGCTCGTTGGAGTTGCCTCTGTGGCTGACAAGGAAGGAGCAACGATGCAGGTGGCTCCCGCGGGACGCGGACCTGAAGCCGATGCCGTGAGGGGGCGGCGGTTCCTGGCGCTCAGCCTGATGGCGGCGGCCGTGCTCTTCTGCGGCGTTGTCATGGGCGTGATGCTCGTGACGCGCCTGAGCGAGCAGGTGGCGCCACCGCCCGATTCACTCGCTCTCCAGGGCCTGCGGCAACTGCTGGAGCGCCAGCCGGGCAACGCAGAGGTCCGGCAGGCCATCCGCAGTGAGGACGCACGGCTGCGGGCGGCGTTCTTCGCCAGAAGACGGCTCTACGTGGGCGGGTCGTTCCTGCTCCTTGTCGGCCTGGTGGCCGCGACGGCCTGTGCCAGGTGGTACGCGTCGCTCGATCCGACCCGCCCGATGCCGAGCAGCCCCGCCGAACGCGCCGACCCGGACCGATGGCTGCGAAGGCGCAGGCGGATGACGGTCGGCGCGGGCGTAGCGGGGGGAGTCGTGGCGCTCACGCTGGTTGCGATGTACCTGGCCGGCGGCGAACGCTTCGGCCCCGCCGAGGCCCAGGCGCCGCCGGTGGAAAGCCAGGAACCTCCTGTCGCCGGTGCAGATGCCCGTTTCAAGGATACCTGGCCCCTGTTCCGCGGCCCTACGGGAATGGGCATTGTTGAGGCCGGGGACTGGCCGCTCACCTGGAACGCCGAGAGCGGGGAGAACATCCTGTGGAAGGCGCCCGTGCCCCGGCCGGGCAAGGGCTCACCCGTCGTGTGGGGAGGCCGTGTCTTCGTCACCGGCGGCGATGAGGATGCGTGTGAGGTCTTCTGCTTCGACCGCCTGACCGGCGAGCTGCTCTGGCGCACGCCCGTCCGCGCCGCGCGGGCGGTGGGCGGCGAGGAGGAGTTCGAGGTCTACGAGGACACCGGCTACGCCGCGCCGACCCCCTGCACGGACGGCGAGAGGGTGTACTCACTGTTTGCCACGGTGGACGTGGCGGCGGTTGACTTCGACGGCAAGGTGATCTGGGCCAAGAACCTGGGGCCGGTTGACAACGCTTACAGCATGGCCAGTTCGCCCGTGGTGCACGGGGGCAAGGTGATCCTCCAGATTGACGGCGGCTACTCGGCCGAGGACGGGGTCTCGGCGCTGATCGCGCTGGACGCGGCGACGGGCGAGGAGGTCTGGCGCACCGCGCGCCCCGTGCCCGGCTCGTGGAGCAGCCCCGTCGTGGCGCAGACCGAGGCCGGGCCGGAGATCGTGACCTGCGGCAACCCGTGGGTGATCGCGTACGACCCGGACCTGGGCACGGAGCTGTGGCGGGCGGACGTGCTCTGGGGCGACGTCGCAGCCTCGCCCGCCGTCGCCGACGGGGTCGTTTACGTCACGACGGAGTACGCGCGCCTGGCGGCGATCCGCGCCGGCGGCTTGGGGGACGTGACCGAGACGAACATCGTCTGGACCGCCGAGGACGGCATGTCGGACGCCTCCAGCCCGGTCTGCGACGGCCGGTACTTCCTCCAGGCGCAAAGCAGCGGTTACGTGACCTGCTACGATGCCCTGGACGGCACGCTGCTGTGGGAGCAGGAGTTCGACGGACCCGTCTGGGCCTCGGCCACGCTTGTGGGCGATACCGTGTACCTGCCGACCGCCCAGGGGGCCACCTACCTTTTCAAGCTAGCGGCGCAGTACGAGGAGGTGGGGTCGGCCCTGCTCGACGAGGGCATTTACGCGTCGCCGGCCTTCGCGGATTCACACGTTTACGTCCGCGCTGAGGAACACCTTTTCTGCATTGGGAAGCCCGAGGAGTAGGCGCTGAGCATGTCCGGAACGGCTGACATGGTGGACGCGAACGCACCTGCGGAAGCGGCGCTTGAGCCTGAGGCCCTGGACCTGGGCGCCGTGGATGACATCGTGGCGGCGCACGGCACGGAGAAGGGCGCGGCGATACCGATCCTGCAGGACATACAGAAGCACTTCCGTTACCTGCCCGAGGCCGCCCTCAGGCGCGTGTGCGCTGTCACGGACATCACGCCGGCCCAGATCCAGGGAATCGCCACCTTCTACACGCAGTTCAGGCACATGCCCGTGGGCAGGCACATGATAAGCGTCTGTCACGGCACCGCGTGCCACGTGGCGGGGGCGCAGACCATCACGGAGGGCGTTCGGACATACCTGGACATCCCGGACGAGCGCGACACGGACTCGGACCGGCTCTTCACGGTTCAGAAGGTGGCCTGCCTGGGGTGCTGCTCGCTGGCGCCGGTCATGAGCGTTGACGGCGAGATATACGGCCATCTGACGCGGGACAACGTGGGCGGAGCGCTGGGCAAGTTCCTCCGTGACTGGGCCTCGGGGCGACGGGGCGAAGGCCTGTCTCGCGCCGCCGCTGCGCAGCAAGGCCCGCCCGCTGCAACGCCCGAGTTCCGCGTCAGCCTCCTGTCCTGCTGCGTGGCCAACGGCACGATGCGGGTCAAGCATGCCCTGGAGAGGGAGCTGCGCCGCCTCGGCCACGAGCCCCGGGTCAAGTCCACCGGCTGCGTGGGGCTGTGCGACATCGTGCCGTTCGTTGACTGCGTCGGGCCGGACGGCGCGTTCATCCGCTACAGCAACGTGACGCCGGAGGCGGTGCCCAACATCGTGCGCACTCACGTGCGGCCGGCCGGAATCATCGGAACCGTGCAGGATCTCCATCACCGTACCGTGAACCTGTTGCTGAGGGATTCGGCGTGGGTGCCCGCAGAGCATTACGACGTCGCCCGCCAGCACGAGGCCGTCTGCGGCTTCATGGACAAGCAGCGGCTCATCGTCATGGCAGGCAGCGAGCGCATGGACCCGCTGGACCTGGGGGAGTACCTGGAGCGGGACGGCTATCGAGCGCTCGAAAAATGCCTGACGGAGCTGACGCCCGAACAGATCATATCGACCGTCGAGCAGTCGGGGCTGCGGGGTCGGGGCGGCGGGGGGTATCCCACCGCGACCAAGTGGCGGACCGTGCGCGCGCAGCCGGCGGGCAAGAAATACATGGTTCTGAACGGCGACGAGGGCGACCCGGGCGCGTTCATGGACCGGGTCCTTCTGGAAGCCTGCCCGCACCGCGTGCTGGAGGGAATGGCCATAGCGGCCTGCGCCGTCGGTGCGGACGAAGGCTACCTGTACATCCGCAACGAGTACCCGTTCGCCACGGAGCGCGTGCGGGAAGCGATCCGTCAGGCCGAGCAGGCCGGCTATCTCGGCGAGGGGATCCTCGGCACGGAGTTCAAGCTGCGCCTGCACGTGCGGGGGGGCGCGGGCGCGTTCGTCTGCGGGGAGGAGACGGGCCTGATAGCCTCCATCGAGGGCCGGCGCGGCACGCCGCACTACCGCCCTCCATACCCCTCGCAGCACGGCCTCTGGGGCTGTCCCACCAGCATCAACAACGTCGAAACCTACGCCACCATCCCGTGGATACTCCTCAACGGGGCGGAGGCCTTCGCCAGCACCGGAACCGGCGGGAGCAAAGGCACGAAGATCTTCGCACTGGCCGGGGCGGTCAATCGCGGCGGGTTGGTCGAAGTGCCCATGGGCACGACTATCACGGAGATCGTCGAGGAAATAGGGGGCGGCGTCCGCGGCGACCATAGCTTCAAGGCCGTCCAGATCGGCGGCCCCTCCGGCGGTTGCATTCCCGCTTCGCTCGGTGACGTCCGCGTGGACTATCAGGAACTGACCAGATATGGCGCCATGATGGGTTCAGGCGGGCTGGTCGTGATGGACGACACGGCGTGCATGGTGGACGTTGCCCGCTACTTCATGCAGTTCGCGCAGAACGAATCCTGCGGCCAGTGCACCTTCTGCCGGGTCGGCACAAGGCGCATGTTGGACATCCTCGAGCGCCTGTGCAACGGCGAGGGTGAGCGGGGGGACATCGAGAAGCTCGAAGAGCTCGCCGAGCGCGTTCGCCACACCAGCCTCTGCGGCCTCGGCAAGACGGCGCCGAACCCCGTCATCACGACGCTGCGCTATTTCCGCGACGAGTATGAGGCCCACATCGAGGGCCGGTGCCCCGCCCACCGCTGCCGCGCGTTGATCCGGTACAGCATCACCGACCGCTGCATCGGGTGCACTCTCTGCGCGCAGCACTGCCCGTCCGACGCGATCGAGATACGGCCCTACGAGCAGCACGAGATCGATCAGGAAAAGTGCGTGCGCTGCGGCACGTGCTACAACACCTGCCCCGCTGACGCCATCGAGGTCGAATAACCGCGCGTGGACATCACGCTCACAATCGACGGCCGCGAAGTGACGGTGCAGGCGGGCGCGACTATCCTGGAGGCGGCCCGGAAGGCCGGCGTTCGGATTCCGACCCTCTGCCACATGGACGGGCTGAAGCCCAGGAGTTCGTGCTTCCTGTGCGTTGTCAGGGTGGGTGACGAACGGACGCTCGTGCCGGCCTGCGTGGCCCCTGCCGCCGGCGGAATGGCCGTTTTTTCGGACACCGAAGAGGTGCGCGCCGCGCGGAAGACGGCGCTGGAACTGCTGCTCTCCGACCACCGCGGAGACTGCATCGCGCCGTGCTCCAGGGCATGCCCCGCGGGGCTGGACATACCGGGTTTCATCGGCCACCTGTTGGACGGCGACGAGCGGCAGGCCATCGCCCTCATCAAGGAAACCATTCCGCTGCCGGCCTCGGTCGGCCGCGTTTGCCCCCGCTACTGCGAGCGCGTCTGCCGGCGCGTCGAGAGCGAGGAGGCCGTAGCCGTCTGCCTGCTCAAGCGCTTCGCCGCAGACGCCGACCTCGCCGCTGACCAGTCCTATCTGCCTGATAGGGCGCCACTTACGGGGAAGAAGGTGGCGATCGTCGGCGCCGGCCCCGCCGGGTTGTCCGCCGCGTTCTGCCTGCTCCGCCGGGGCCACGACTGCACCCTGTACGACGCGCATGCAGAGCCCGGCGGGATGCTGAGATACGGGATCGGCGAGTTCCGCCTGCCGTCGCAAGTCCTTGATGCGGAAGTGGATGTGATCCGCAGCCTCGGGGCCGCCTTCCGCATGGGATGCCGCCTCGGAGACGACGTGTCCCTGGAGGACCTGCGGGCCGGCCACGACGCCGTTTTCCTGGCTCTCGGCGCCCAGCTCGACGGCGAACCGGCGCTGCCCGGCGGCGAGTTGTGCACGCCGGCGCTGGCCTTCCTGCACGAAGCCGCCGAAGGCAGGCGAGGGCCGGCGGGCGGCGCGACGCTGGTCATCGGGGGCGGCAGCGAGGCCGTCGAGGCCGCCCGCACGGCCCTGCGGCTCGGCGCGGACCCCGTGACGCTGGTCTGGGAAGGCGACCGCCGCTCGATGCCGTGCTTCAGCGAGCCGGTTGACGCGGCGGCAGAGGAGGGCGTCCGCCTGGAGCTCGAGGCACGGCCGGACGGCGTCGAACGCGCCGCCGCCGGCCTGCGCGTGACCTGCCTGCGCGGCGGCGAGGAGCTTGTTCTCGACGCGCCGTGCGTCATCGGCGCGCCGGAACGCAGGGCCGACGTGGCGCTGTTCGGGTCAATGGGCCTGGAGGTCTCGCGACGCGGCATAGCGGTGGAGCGCGGGACCTTCGTGACGAGCCTGCCCGGTGTCTTCGCCGGCGGCGAGGCCGTCAGCGGCCCCGGGGCGGCCGTCCGGGCGGTGGCGGCGGGGCGTTCCGCGGCCCTGTGCATCGCCCAGTTCCTCAAGGGCCAGACCCCCGAGCCGGAGTCCCGGCCCTTCAGCGTGAGCATGGGGAAACTCAGCGACGCGGACCGCGCCGAACTCCTCCGGGGCGTCCCGAGCGCGCCCCGCGTGAAGCGGCGCCTCGCCCCCGTCGAAGGGCGCAGGACGACCTTCGCCGAGGTCGAGCGCGGCCTGACGGCGGCGGACGCCCTGTACGAAGCGGCACGGTGCCTCCAGTGCGATTGCCTGGCGCGCGACACCTGCGACCTTCGGCGCTGCGCGGCCGAGTACGGCGCCAGCCCCAGCCGGTTCCGCGGCGAGCCAAGGCCGTTCCAGCGGGACGACACCCACGAGGAAGTGATCTACGAGCCGGGCAAGTGCATACTGTGCGGCCGGTGCGTCCGCATCGCCGAGGCGCGCGGCGAGAAGCTGGGCATCGGGTTCGCCTCGCGCGGCTTCTTCACGCGGGTGGCGGTGCCCTTCGGCGGGTCGCTGGCGGAGGGCCTGACCGAGACGGTGCGGCTCTGCGCCGAGGCCTGCCCGACCGGCGCCCTGGCGTTCCGCAAGCGGCGGCGTCGGGACGCAGCGCCACAATGATCCTGGAGCCGTCATGCGCATAACCTACATTGCAGCCGGTGCTGCGGGCAGTTACTGCGGCGCGTGCGCGCGTGACGTGGGCCTGGCGCGCGGCCTCATCCGGGGCGGCCACGACGTTGTGCTCTGCCCGCTCTACACCCCCCTCCGCCTTGACGGCCCAGACCCGAGCGTGCGCCGTATCTTCTACGGCGGCATCAACGTCTATCTTCAGCAGCGCCTGCGGCTGTTCCGCCGGACGCCGCGCTGCCTTGACCGGCTGCTCGACCGGCCCGGCCTGCTGCGGCTTGCCTCGCGCTTCGCCATCCGGACCCGGCCCGAGGAGTTGGGCGAGATGACCGTGTCGGTTCTGCGCGGCGCCGACGGTTTCCAGGGCAAGGAGGTGGAGAAGCTCCTCGGCTTCCTGGCCGAGGGCCTGCGGCCGGACGTGGTCAACCTGAGCAACTCCCTGCTCTCCGGGCTCGCGCCCGCCGTGAAGGAGCGCCTCGGGGCGGCCGTGGTCTGCACGCTCCAGGGGGAAGAGGACTTCGTCGGCCGTCTGCCGGAGCGCCACCGGGAGCAGGCGACGGCCCTGGTCCGTGGCTACGCGCGGCACGTGGACCTCTTCGTCGCGCCTTACCCGGCCTACGCCGACGAGATGAGCGCCTTCCTGGACGTGCCGCGCGAGCGGATCGCCGTCATCGGGCCCGGCGTGGACGTTGCCTCCTATGGCGTCCCGGGCGAACGGACGGCGGGCGAGTTCCGCATCGGGTTCCTCTCGCGCATCACGCCGTCCAAGGGCATTGACCTGCTCTGCGAGGCGTTCCGCCTCCTGGCAGGGGAAGCGGGCGGCCCGACTGCCGTGCTCGCCGTGGCGGGGCAGTTGAGCAAGGCCGACGCGAAGTCCTGGGCCGGGCTGCGCTCGCGCCTGGACGCTGCCGGCCTGGCGGACAGGCTGGACTACGCCGGCGAGGTGGACTTTGCGGGCAAGGTCTCCTTCCTGGGCCGGTGCCACGCCTTCTGCGTGCCGGCGCGGGCGCCGCAGCGGGCCTGCATCGCCTGGGTCGAGGCGCTGGTTGCCGGCGTGCCGCTGGTCGTCCCCGACGTGCCGGGGCTGCGGGAGATCGCGGACACGACCGGCGCCGCCCTCGTCGTGCCGCCCGACGACGCGGCGGCCCTGGCCGAGGCGCTGGGGAGACTGCGGGCCGACGCCGCCCTGCACGCCCGGCTGGCCCGGGCCGCGCGGGACGGTGCGGAGGAGCACTTCACGCTCGACGCCATGGTCGAGCGCACCCTCGAAGCCTACGCGCAAGTCGTTCCCGCGGGCGGGTCGGCGTAAGTCCCGTCCGAAAGGAGGGCCGCGAGCATTCTTTGTCCGGCCGGCGAGGTCTGCCTGGCGTTTCCCGAACGGCCGAGTGCCACTTCGATACTGCGGGCGACTGTTCGGGCACAATGCACGCCGGGGGCTGCGCCAAGTCGTGAGCTTGCCAGGTGGGTGGTGGCATGGTACTCTTGGCGCCCAACCACCTTGCGGGAGGATTGCCGAATGCAGCCGCTCAAAGATCAACTGGCGGAGCTGGAGAGTCTCGAAGTGCCGCTCACCAGGAGGCCGGACTTCGACGAGTTCTGGAACGAAGTGCTCCACGACGTGCGCGAGGCGCCCCTTGAGGTCAGCTACGAGACGGTTGACTACCCCATTCGCGGCATGGAGGTGCGCGACCTCACGTTCGCGGCGCTGGACGGCACTCGCGTGCACGCCTGGATGCTGCTGCCGCCGGAGGCGAAAGACGGTCCTGTGCCGTGCCTGATGCACTATCACGGCATGACCGGCTCCCGCGGTTATCCCTCGGACTTTCTGCTCTGGGTCGCGATGGGGGCGGCCGTGGCGAGCATTGATTTCCGCATGCAGGGCGGCCCGACGAACTCCGAGACCGGCTTCGGGGGCGGCGCGGGAAACGTTTACTTCAGCACCCTCGGGCTGCCCGGCCGAAAGACGTGGTACCGTTACTGGTTGGTGACCGATGCGCTGCGCATGTTGCTGGTGGCGCTGGAAGAGCCGGCGACCGACAGCGATCGCATTGCCGTCTGCGGCGGCAGCCAGGGCGGGGGCATGTGCCTGACCGTGGCCGCCCTGATGCCGGAGCACGTAGCGCTGGCGATGCCGAACGTGCCGAGCGCCTGTCGGCTGGAGAAGCGGGTCTTCAGCCGCGCCGGCGGGTACGGGCAGATTGCGGAATACCTGAGGCGCCATCCGGACGAGGTCGAGGAGGTCTGCGCGACGCTCAGCTACTACGACAACATGAACCTGGCGGACCGCATACGCTGCCCGATGCTCGTCTCGCTCGGCCTGAAGGATCCCGTCTGCCCGCCCGAGTGCACTTACGCCGCGCTCAACCGCGTCGGGGCGCCGATGGAGGTCTGCGCCTATCCCTTCGGGGAACACGACGGCGGGGGCGCTGTGCACGACCAGAAGATGCTCCGATACTTCCGCGAGCACATGCTGGACGACTGAACTGGCCGCAGCCAGCTGCCATGAGGCCGGCCGCGCGGGACGGTGCGGCGGAGCACTTCACGCTCGACGCCATGGTCGAGCGCACCCTCGAAGCCTGCGCGCAAGTCGTTCCCGCGGGCGGCTCGGCGTAGGCCCCGTCTGAGAGAAGGGCTCCGGGCGTTCTTCGCCCGACCGGCGCGGTCTGCCTGCCGTTTCCCGAACGGCCGAATGCCACTCCGATACCGTGATGAATCTGGGGGGCGCGAGGAATCGCCGGACACCTTTGACTGGAAGCCTTCAGAGGCGTATCTTGCCTTGCCCGACGTGAAGGGTCGGGCCGTTTCGGCGCGTCCTGGTTTGCTGCACAGGAGGTGGTCTGACATGCGGGCAGTTGCCATGCGGGTTCCGTCCCTTGGGCGGGTGTGGGTTGGCGTAGCTGCGGCCACGGTGCTTTACGCGTGCATGGCCTGTGGCAGGCCGGCACGCGCGGACGAGGATGTCGAGGCGCTGGCTGCACGCGTTCTCGATGCCGTGGACAGACCGGTTGGCCTGGTCCATCTGCCGCGCTGTCGTGACGGCGCCCTGGCGCTGGCGCTGGCTGCGGCCGACGAGAACCTGCGCCTGCACGCGCAGGAGGCCGACCCGGCTGCCGTGGCTGCTGCGAGGAGGGCCGCCGACGAGGCCGGGCTGCTGGGGCGTCGGATGTGGATCGATCAGTGCGGCACCAGTCGTCTGCTGCCCGTGAGGCGGAGCTGCGACCTGGTCGTCCTGACCGACCTGGGCCGCGAGGACCTGACGCCGGAGCTGGCGGCGGAGGTCCGCCGCGTGCTGCACCCGTGGTACGGCGTGGCCGTCTTGGGCGACGGGTCCGGGATGCTGGACAGGGCGGCCCTGATGGGCTGGGCGAAGGGCATCGGAGCGGAAGTGTCTCCGCTGGCCGGAGGCGGTGCCCTGGTCACCGTCGAGGCCGGCCCGCTGGAGGGCGCTGACAACTGGACGCACTGGTGGCACGGCCCGGACAACAATGCGGTCTCGAACGACTACGCCTACAGCGTGCCCGAGACGATCCAGTGGACGGGCAAGCCGTTCTTCTCGACCCGCCTGGAGCTGCCGATCGTCAGCAACGGGCGCGTCTTCATGCTCTGGAACGGCCATCTGCTGGACATGACCCCTGGCGAGCCGCTCCTGCCGGGGGAGGACGTTGCGCTGGACAACAGGGGTGAGCGATGGAAGCCTGACGTGGCGGTGGAGACGCTGCGGGGGCCTTTGCTGACGGCCCAGGCTGTGGGTTCGGGTGCGCGTCTCTGGGCGCGCCGGCTGTCACCGGCGGCCTGGCTCCAGGTGGCGCGCTCGACCATGGTCGCCGATGGCGATCGACTGCTGGTTGCGGACGGGCCGTCCATCCTGGAACTGGACCAGGCGACGGGCGAGGAGCTGCGGCGCACGGACCCGAACTGCGGTGAAATCCGCTGGATGGCCGTGGCGGACGGATGCGTTCTGCTCCTGGGGGGACCGGTCACCCAGAACCTGGGCCGCAGGACGGAGGCGCTGGTCGCCCCCTTCCGCTCATCGGGCCTCGGACTGCTGGCGTTGGATCGCGACACGCTGAAAGAGCGCTGGCGCATCGAGCGGGATGGAGGCGCAGACGCCTTCGACCCGCGCTCGCCTGCGGTTGCCGGCGGCAGGCTTTTCGTCTGCACGGAAGGCGGCCAGGCCGAAGCATACCGCGTCGCTGACGGCACGCCGCAATGGCACGCCGACACCGGCATCGTGCGCCTGCCGCCGAGGGGCTACGAGTGGGACCGGTCGAGCCGGCATCCCGTGACGGGATACGCCGTGGCGGGGCTCTACGTCATCTCCGGCCCGGAGACGGACCGGTGTGCGGTTCTCGCACAGGAGGACGGACGCCCCATGTGGGAGCTGGCCAGGGGCGGGGGACCGGTCGGACCCATACCGCTGGCACTGAGGGGTCTGCTCTGGGTGGGCGGCAACGGAATGGACCCCGTCACCGGCGAGAGCAGCCGCAAGGTAAATCTCGACCGAGGCGGTTGCTCGCGATTCACTGCCGCGCCGCAGGGCATCTTTGGGACAGAAGGTCTGACCTGGGACGTCATCGCCGACGAGGCCCGTCGGGTGATCCCCGCCAAGTCAGGTTGCGGCGCGGGCCAGTATGCCGCTAACGGCCTGGTCTGGAAGTTCCCCACGCCTTGCAGCGGTTGCATGGAATGGCGGGGCTTCATCCCCCGTGCCCCGGCTGAGCAAGGGCTTCCTCCGGCCGGGCCGCGGCTGGCCTACCGTGCCGAGGGAACAGCCTCCCAGATCGAAGCCGATGGTTGGACGACCTACCGGGCTGACGCTCAACGGTCGGCCTCGACTGCCGCTCGCGTGGGCATTGACCCCGAGATCGCCTGGCACGTGCCGCCGGTCCATCCGGCCGGCCCGGGCTCAATCGGGGTTGCGGTTATGTTCGCCACGGAGATTGTCCCTGCCCCGCCCGTTATCGTCGGCGATACCGTTGTCGTTGGCGGCGCCGACGGCGCCGTTGACGCGCTGGACCTGGACACGGGCGAACCGCTCTGGCGCGCTTACACGGGGGGCCGCGTCTACAGCAGCCCGGCGGTCTGGCAGGGCCGCGTGTTCGTGGGCAGCGCCGACGGCTGCCTCTACGCGTTCGGCCTGGCGGACGGACGAGAGCTATGGCGTCTGCGAGTCGGGCCGGACGCGGGACGCATGATGCTCTACGAGCAGCTCGGGAGCCGATGGCCGATCCTCGGCTCCCCGCTGGTGGCTGAGCGTCGCGTCTACGTTACTGCGGGCCTGTTCGACATGCTGGACGGAGTCTGTGCAGTTGCTGCCGATGCTGCGTCCGGGCGGATCCTGTGGGAACGCACCGACTGGGCGGACGCGGAAGTGGCCGACGTGGTTTCGGGGACCGGTCAGCTCTGCTGGGACGGTGAGGTCGTCTTCCACGGCGGCGAGGCGCCGCTGGTGCGCCTTGGACCGGCCGACGGAGCGTGCCGCATCGGCTGGGCGCGTGGGCGGGTGGAGGAGCTTACCAGCGGCTGGCCACAGAACTGGCAGGGCATCAAGGCCTTCTATTCCACGTTCAAGGGCGCCAAGGGCCAGGACGTGGGTGCGCTGGCCCCCGGCTTGATGGCCTTCGGCGGGCGGCGCCTGCTCACCGACCAGTCCGAGGACGGCGCCTGGCGGGACGGCTTGACTTTCCTCACTCAGGATGAGGGTGGCGACGGTCGGTTCCCGCTGCTGCGGGCCGAGGAATGCGTGCTCATGCCCTCCTGGGATGACAGGGACGTGCAGTTCCTGCTCGGCCCGAGGCACGCCAGGAGTGTCGTCCTGGTATCCCAGGCCAAGCTGAGGGCCGCGCTCGATGCCCTGATCACTCCCGAGGGCGAGGGGGCCGCGCCGCCGATACGCAACATGAAGCTGACCGACGATGCACTGGTGCGCTGGCGCGCGCAGGTGCCATATGGTTTCACGCCCCTGGGATGCGTTCTCGCCGGGGACGCGGCGCTTCTGCTGACGACGTACAAGGGGTCAGGACAGGTGACGGCGTTCGGCCGTGCCGGCGGAGGGAAGCTCTGGCGGCTGGATCTGTCGTCGCCCCCCGTTCACGACGGCCTGGCCGTGGCCGCCGACGGGCGCATCGTCGTTTGCCTGCGGGACGGCAGCGTCCTCTGCATCGCCGGACAGGAGGGAACGGCGCGGTGAACCCCCTGGCTGCTGTCATATTGTGTTGTTTGGCCCTGGCCCCTGCCGCGACGGCCCAGGAGGGAACATGGGCGTTTTCGGACCGCACTGCCGCCGACGGCGAGCGATTGCTCGACCTGCGGCTGCTGAATGAGAAGGTGGCCGGTGAGTCCGGTTTCGTCAGGTGCAGCGAGGACGGCAACGAGCTGCTGCTGGGCAGCGGGCGGCCGGTCCGCTTCTGGGCCGTCTCCTGCGGCGCCAGCGGTGAGCGACTGCCCGAGACGGCGCGCTGGCTCGCGGGCCTGGGCGTGAATCTGGTTCGCATATGCTCCTCCTCAGAGGCCGCCGCCACGCTCAACCCCAAGGAGCCCGGCTCGAACCCTATGCAGCCCGACCCGCAGGCCATCGACAAGGCGCACCGTATGGTCGCCGAACTCAAGAAGCACGGCATCTACACCATGATCACGCCCTATTGGGTGGCCAAGGGTTCCGACGTCACGGGATGGGGCATTGACGGCTACACGGGCAAGAACGGCGGCACGGAGGGCCTCTGGGGGCTCCTGTTCTTCAACGAGAGACTCCAGGCCGCCTACAAGGAATGGATGAGGCAACTGCTCACCGGCGAGAATCCGTACACGGGCATCCCCCTGGCCCGCGACCCCGCCGTGGCGATGATCCTGCTGCAGAACGAGGACAGCCTGCTCTGGTGGACGGTCAGCAAGATCCAGGCCCCGCAGCAGGAACTGTTGGGCAAGAAGTTCGCCGTGTGGGCCGCCGCCCGCTACGGCTCGCTCGACGGCGCCCTGGTGGCGTGGGGCGGGGCGGCCCTGAAAGGGGACGCCCCCGGGCGCGGCGTGCTCGCCTTCTGCCACATCTACGACGCCACACTGAACCAGACCGGAGCGAAGGCGGCGCGCGTGAACGACCAGATACGGTTCTTCGCCGAGACCACGCGGGCGTTTAACGCTGAGATGCAACGCTACCTGCGCGAGGAACTCGGCTGCCGCCAGCCCATCATCGCGGAGAACTGGCGGACCGCCGACCAGACGCGCCTGCTCGACGCCGAGCGCTGGGCTTACTGCGCCAACGAAGTGGTCGCCAAGAACCACTATTTCGGCGGCATCCACCAGGGCCTGCGCGCAGGCTACCGCATCGACAAGGGAGACCTGCTCTTGCATCGCTCCGTTCTCGAGAACCCGCGGGCCCTCCCCGCGAACATGAAGCACGTTGAGGGCCACCCGCACGTGATCACTGAGAGTTCCTGGGTGAGCCCCAACCTCTACCAGTCCGAGGGGCCGTTCCTGACCGCTGCCTACGCCTCTCTGACGGGCCTGGACGGTTACGTCTGGTTTGCATCGGGCGCGGGCTACGACAACGAGATGCCCCACGGCCCCGGCAAGTGGGAGGTCGCCCAGCCCATGCTGGCCGGCATGTTCCCTGCCGCAGCGCTGGCTTACCGGCGCGGCGACATCCGCCGGGCCGAGCCGGTCATCCGCGAGGCGCGCCGGCTCGACGACGTGCTCAGTCGTGTGCCACCGCTCATCTGCGAGGACAGCGGTTTCGACCCCAACCGCGACGCAGGGTCCAGCGGAGTCCTTTCCGAGACAGGCCGGGTGGACCCGCTCGCCTTCCTGGTCGGGCCGGTCAGGACGCGCTTCGACGGCGAGCCGGACCGGACGCGCGTCGATGACCTGTCGGGCTTCATCGACCATGGCGCGCAGACGGTCCGCAGCGCCACCGGCGAGGTCGCGCTCGACTTTGGCCGGGGTGTCTGCACTATCAACACGCGCCGCGCGCAGGGCGTGACCGGATTTCTGAAGCAGCTCGGGGGGCTCGAGCTGGGTGACGTGACGATCGAGTGCGAGAACGAATACGCCACGGTGCTCGTCGTGTCACTGGACGGCAAGCCGCTTGCCGAGGCCGGATCCGTGCTCGTCCAGGTGGGGACCACCGCCCGGCCCACCGGCTGGACGACCGTCCCCCGGACCTTCACCCCGAAGGGGGCCAGCGAGGCCGTGGACGGCGAGCGAATCGAGGAGAACGGAAAGGGCCCCTGGCGGATCGAGAACACGCGCATCGACCTGACCCTCCGGAACCCGGCCACGCGCGAAGCGATCCTCGTGGACCCGTCCGGCCGCGCCGTGCAGACCGTTCCCGTGGCGCGCGCCGGCGAACTGCTCAAACTGACACTGCCACCGGATTGCATGTACCTGGTGCTGCGATGACGCGCGATGCCCACACAACGGAGCCCGGGGTCCAGACCGAGCCCGGCCTGTGCATTGCGGCCGGCCGGACCCGCTTCTCTTACCCCAAGGCCGTCGCGGTCGGCCCGGACGGCGGGGTCTACGCCGGATGCTGCGGCTGGTCGGGTGGGCTGGAGCGTTTCTCGCTCGCGGGCGGGGCGCTCGTCTCAGAGTGGGGCGTGGAGGACGGCAAGGCGTGCGGCATCGCCTTCACCCCGGCCGGAAACGTCTGCGTGACCGTGCACGAGAGCGAGGGCCCGTGCGTGCGCCAGTTCGCGCCGGACGGGACCACGCTGCGCCGGTGGGGGCGCAATGGGGACGTGCGGCTGGGCAACCCGCAGGGCATCGCCGTCGATTCGTGCGGCCGCTTCTACGTTGTCGAGGCGAACCGGTGGGGCGGGGAGGACCTGGCCAGGCTGAACTGCGTGCAGCGCTTCGGGCCGGACGGCGGGTGCCAGGTGCGCTGGGGCACGACCGGCACTGCGCCGGGGCAGGTCAACCTGCCGGTCGGGGTCGCCGTGGACCGGCGCGACCGGGTTTTCGTCGCTGACGCTTACAACTGCCGCATCCAGGCGTTTGCGCCGGAGGGCGGGTTCCTGTCCGTCTGGGGCAGCCTCGGCCGTGGCCCGGGCGAGTTCGACTGCCCGCAGGGCGTCGCGCTGGATGCGGTGGGCCGGGTCTACGTCGCCGACACTTACAACAACCGAGTCCAGATTCTCACGCCGGACGGCGGGCCGCTTGCGCAGTGGGGAGGCGAGGGAACCGAGCCGGGGCGGCTCTGGCTCCCTTGCGGCGTGGCCGTGGACGGGGCCGGCCGGGTGTACGTGGCGGACACGATGAACCATCGCATCCAGGTCTTCCACCCGGACCTCCCGGAGGCGTAGACGATGCCGACAGGCACGAGCGAGCGCATGGAATCGCGCATCCGCAGCATGGCCCTCGCGCAGGGCGCGTCTCACGTCGGGATTGCCGACCTGGCGCGCGCCTGGCAGGCCCGGCCAGAATCGTTCGAAGAGTCGGGACCGCTGCTCACCGGGATCGCCGTCGGCGTGCGTGAAGACGACCAGTTACTCGACGGGCTGCCGGTGACGGACGACCCCTGCCGCACGGCGCACTACGTTGACAAGATCGCCCTTGCCCTGGCCATCGGCGACCGGATCGCGGAGGAACTCGTCGCGGTCGGCTACCGCGCCTGTCGGCTCTCGCACCCGCCACGAATCACGGCCACCGGCCTGTACAAGCTGACGGCCCGGTTCGCCGGCCTGGGCTGGATCGGGCGGAACCGGTTGCTCATCACGCCCGACGCCGGGCCGCGCGTGGCCCTGGCGGCCGTGCTGACCGACGCGCCGCTCGAACCCACCGCGCGCGAGCCGCTGCCTGACGGCTGCGGCGACTGTACCCGCTGCATCGACGCCTGCCCAGTGCACGCTTACTCCCGCGAGCCCTTCGGCGAGACGGACTCTATGCAGGGCTTCGACACGTCACGGTGCGCCGCCAACCGCGGCATCATCAATCCTTCCGGCTGGGGGCTTTGCGGGCTCTGCGTGAAGGCCTGCCCCGTCGGGCGCCAGGGGGGCCGGCCATGACGGAAAGGGGCGAGTTCGAGACGGTGCAGTTGAACGACGAGTTCACGTCCGAGTGCGTCGCCTGCGGGGACTTCAACCGGGACGGCGTCCCCGACGTCGTCGCCGGTCCTTACTGGTATGAAGGGCCGCGCTTCGAGACGCGCCACCGCGTATTCGAGCCCGCCGCCTTCGATCCGCACGGCTACTCCCGCACGACGCAGCCCTGCTTCGTGCACGACTTCGACGGCGACGGCTGGCCCGACGTGTTCTGCGTCGTCCGGCCGCCGGGCCAGAAGGGCAACTATGGCTTCCACGGCTGGGGCGACGTCGCCGGCTGGGAGGGTGTCTGGTACGGTAACCCCGCCGGGCGCGACGAGTGCTGGACGCCGCACCGCGCGCTTGGCAACATCGCGAACGAGGCCGTGGCCTGGGCCGACGTGAACGGGGACGGCCGGCCCGAGCTGGTTTACAGCACGCGGGAGGCCTACGGATACGCCGCGTTCGACCCGGCGCGGCCGGAGGAGCCGTGGGTCTTCCATCCCATCTCCCGCCGCGGCGATTACGGGCTTCAGCACGGCGTCGGCGCTGGCGACATCAGCGGCAACGGGCGCATGGACATTGTGTCCGCGAACGGCTGGTGGGAGCAGCCAGAGAATCGCCCTGAGGACGGCACCTGGTTGTGGCACCCGTTCCGCTTTGCCGAGAGCGCCGCGGACGTGCTCGTCTATGACGTGGACGGCGACGGGCTCAACGACGTGATCACGGTATGGAACTGCCACCGGTACGGCCTCGTGTGGTACCGGCAGCTCCGCAACGAGAAGGGCGAGATCACGTGGCAAGAGCACCAAATCCTGCCATGTGAACCGGACCTCGACTCGGATGGGCTGCGCATCAGCCAGATGCACGCCCTGGCCCTGGGGGACCTGGACGGCGACGGGCTGACGGACGTCGTCGCCGGCAAGCGCCACTGGGCCCACGGGCCGCAGGGGGACGTAGAGCCGGACGCGCCGGCCGTGCTCCACTGGTTCCGGCTGCAGCGCGAGTGCGGCGGAGCGCGGTTCGTCCCGCACCTGATCCACGGTGACTGCGGCGCCGGAACTCAGGTGGCGCTGGCGGACCTGACCGGGGACGGCCGGCCGGACGTGCTCACCAGCAGCAAGAAGGGCACTTATGTTCATTTCAACCGGACGGCCCCGGCTGCTGGGAACCCGTGCTCCGTGGCGGCAAGGTCGTTCATGGCCCGTGCCAGGGCCGCGACGTGTGGCGAGGCGCCAGAGGGGGATGGAAAGAAGGACAGCAGCGGGAGTCTGGTGGGCCCAGAGGGTCTCGAACCCCCAACACGCGGATTATGAGTCCGCTGCTCTGCCGTTGAGCTATGGGCCCCGCGTGGCGCTTCCACCGAATATATTTGCCCGCCCCCGCAAAGTCAAGCTGCATTTGAGTACCCGGCCGTCGTTCACTATAGTGACCCTCCCGGACGCGCTCGCTGCCGGGGCTGCTGGGAGTCGCCGAAAGGAAGGCACTATGCCGCTGAAAGCCGCTGACCTGGTCCCCGTGCCGCAGGAAGTGCAGGCACGCAGGGGCACCTTTGACGTTCGGGATCGCTGCTGGCTGACGGATGCGCGCTCGGCGGCCGACGTGGCCGTCGCGTGGAAGCTGCGCGAGGAGCTTGGCGTGAAGCCGGGCGTCTCGGCCGCCCTGCCGGAGTTCTGCGTGGCCGTCGGCAGCCCGCCCGAGCGCGACAACGAGCCGCCGCCCCGCGAGCAGGGATACCTGCTCCACGTGACCACGAAGGGCCTGGTCGTCCGCGGGCACGACGCGGAGGGCCTCTACTGGGGACTGGTCACGCTCGAACAGCTCCTCGCCGGCGGCAGGGAGGTCCCCTGCGTCCGCATCCTCGACTGGCCCGCCTTCCCCCTGCGCGGCCACCACGACGACATCTCGCGCAAGCAGGTCTCGACGCTGCCCGACTTCCTGCGCATCATCCGCCTGCTCTCGCGCTTCAAGGTCAACGTCTATACGCCCTACATGGAGGACATGCTCTACCTGAAGTCCCACCCGGACGTGGGGCGCGGGCGCGGGCGGCTGACGCCGGCCGAGGTGGCGGCGATGCACCAGGAGGCCGAGCGGCACAAGGTGGTCATCATGCCGACCTACTCGCTGATCGGCCACCAGGAGAACCTGCTGGCCAACCCGAAGTACGCCGGCCTGGGGCGCGAGGTCTTCCAGGCGATGAGCAGCCTGGACGTGCGCAAGCCCGAGGTGCGCGAGTTCCTCGGGGACGTCATCCGCGACGTCTGCGAGCTGTTCCCGGGGCCGTACTTCCACGCGGCCTTCGACGAGACCCAGGGCATCGAGGCCGAGGAGTTCCTCGACCACGCCAACTGGTGCGCGCGCGAGGTGGGGAAGTACGGCAAGATGATGCCGATGTGGGTGGACATGATCTACAACCACTTCGGCTGCGGGATGATCCGCGAGCTGGAGGAGAACGCCATCCCGGTCAACTGGCAGTACGGCTGCACGGACGACGTGCCGCACCTGCGCGAGCTGGCCGAGCAGGGGCGCCCCGTCTGGGGGCTGGCGGGGTACGGGAACGGCGGGTGCTTCCTGCCGATGTTCTCGCGGGGCAAGTCGAACATCGACTGCTGGAGCCGGGCGGGGCGCGAGGCCGACGTGCCGGCGCTGTTCTCGTCCCAGTGGGGCGACGGCGGGTACGAGAACCACCGGGACATGTGCTGGAACATGTTCGCCTACCTGGGCGAGGCGACGTGGTCGGGCGCGCGGGCGCGGCGCAAGGACTTCGAGCGCCGCTTCCAGTTGAGCTTCTACGGGACGGAACTGCCCGAGCTGACCGAGGTCATCGAGCAGGCCGCCGGGCGCCTCTCGCTGCGGCCCCGGGAGTTCTGGGGGCTCTTCCGCTGCAACGCGTTTTCCCTGTCGCGCTGGGCCGCCGAGAACCCGGACGCCCTGGCCGGCCTGGAGGCCGACGAGGAGGAGGTCGCGCGGGCGCTGGACGCCGTCGAGCGGTCCAGGGCGGCGGCCGTGACCGAGAGAGAGCACCTGGAGCACTTCCGAGTGGCGCTCGTGCGCACGTTGAGCGTCGTGCAGCGCCTGAAGTTCGCGCTCAAGCGCGCCGCCGGGATGCCGAAAGAGCGGCTGCGGCGCGAGTGCGTCGTGATACAGGAGACGCTCCGGTCGGTCCGGGACGCCTACGAGGCGGACTGGCTCCGCACGAACAAGCGCCCGAACGTCGAGGTGTCGCTGGGCGTGTACGATGAGGTCATCCCGACCTACGACGACCTGCCGGGCGTGAAGGTAGGGCAGGGGGGGCGCCGGGACGGCTACTACGCGCTCGACCTGTCGGACCGCTTCGACGTCAACTTCCTGCCGGTCGCGGGGCTGCCGATAGGGGATAGGGAGGTCAACGGCGTGCCGTTCCTCTTCGCCGACGAGCGCCGCACGCATGCCGTCCTCACCGCAGAGAGCGAGCCGGCGGAGGTCTCATTCCCGGAGGTTGCCATCCGGGACGTGCACCTTATCATCGCGGCGCACCGGGTGCACGGGGAGGACCGTCCGAGCGCCGTCCTGGAGCTTCTGCGCGGGGGAGAGGTCGTCCACTCGGAAGAGATGATGAACGTGCTGCACCTGTGCGACTGGTGGGCGCCGCTGGGCGAGCACATCTGGGCGGGCGGCGGCATGGCCCACGTGGACCGGCGCCGGGTGCGCTACGCGCTCAAGCCGGGGCACATGTACGGCCTGGCCGAGGTCCTCAACTTTGCCGTCCCCGGCGGGACAACGGGGGACGCACTGAGGGTCCGCGCGTTGGGCGAGGAGGAGGTACGGCTCTTCGCCGCCACGCTCGAGCTTGCGGAGAGCGGGGGCACGTAGCCCGCCCCGTCAGGGCAGGTCGTCCATCTCCCTGAGGAAGCGGTAGGCGTGCGCCTCCTTCAGGGAGCGGCACGGCGCGATCCAGAGCAGCGACCCCAGCCGCGACACGGGCGGGTCGAGCGTGAGCCAGCGGCTGGCGCCGGCCATGAAGTGACCGTCGCCCAGGTTCTCCAGCCCCAGGTTCCAGCCGGGCTCCCGGCGCGGCACGATGCCCAGGTAGGACGCCCGGCCGCAGGCGAACGCCAGCCAATCGCCACAGCGCACGGTGTACTCGTACTGGCCGGGACCGTACGGGCGCGGTTCGCCGCCCCGCTCAACGTAGGCGCGGGCGGCCCCGGTGCGCGGCCAGACCCGGAGCTGGATGTTCGCGCCCATCGGGGCGTCGGCCCGGCGGGCGACGTTCACGCGAAGGGCGAGCAGGTTCGAGCCCGCCGTGCCGAGACACTCCGTCTCCCAGCGGAGCCAGCGCCAGTCCTTGTGGCGCGGCGTCACGACGATCCGGGCGTCCTGCCAGGAGACGCCGGACCGGCCGGGCAGACTGACGGATTCGATCGTGCGGCGCACGTCGTGAAGGCGCCGATCCCAATCGTTGCCCCCGAACGCCCGAATGCCTCCATACCAGGGGTTAACCCACCAGTACGGGGTGGGCGTGGGGTACGAACTGCGCAGGAGCTCGCGTCCCCCGCCTGCGCAGCGAGACGACGCTCCCACCGTGGGCGGCGCTCGCCCGGAACGATGTCCAGCCCGTGTCCACGCTGACCGTGTCCTCGTCGTGCTCGAGCTCGAGCTGGCGCCGTCCCGTCCGCAGGATGACGACGGGCACGGGGAAGCGCCGGCTCTCGCGCGGGCCGACCAGTTCGAGTTCCCCCTCGCCGGCCGAGGGCCTGTCGGACCGCGGCTTGAGCGTGACGGTCTTCCTGAAGGGCTTCCCGCGCCTGACGTCCCTGACGGGCAGGTGCAGCTCCCGCTTTCCGTTGCCGAGCGCAGCGACGGACGGCAGCCGGAGATGGGCGTCGCCGTTGATCACCCGTTGCTGTTCCGTGACGATCTCGACGGCCGTCCGGCGGGATGCGCCGCTCAGCAGGGCGGGCATCTCGCTCAGGCCGCCCTTCAGCACATCGCGCGTGGCCGGCTCCTTGTCCTCGGGCGTGACCAGCCGCCCGGGATGCACGTGGGTGGCCCAGGCGGACCGGACGACCTTCCAGTCGCCCGGTCCGGCCACCAGATACGCGCACGGAAGCTGGATCGAACCCCCCGGCGGGACGCGCACGGGCCCGTAGGTCAGCGTGACGGCAGGGCCGCCGCGGGGCGAGACCTCGGGCTCTCCCTCCCAGACGATGCCGGCGACGCCGCCCTCCCTGTCCTCGGCCACCCAGCTTTCGGGGAACTCCCGCGCGGGCAGCACGATCTCGTTGTAGCCCGGCCAATCGTTGTAGGAGTCCCTCTGACGCTGGAGCAGCCCCCCCGCATCGGGAAGCGTGAACCGGCCCGGCCCGACGTGGCCGTGGTATCCCGCGCGGACCTTGACCTCAGCCGGCTCGGCGGAGCTGTTGACAAGGCGGAGTTCCACCCTCAGCAGGCCCGCGGTCAGCACAAGGGTGCGCTCCAGGGCGAGGCCGGGGTAGCGGTCGAGGCGCTGCCGCGTGGTCAGGCGGATGCACGCGCCCTCCCTGTCAAAGTCGGCCTCGTGGATGCGGGGGATCGGAAGGAAGTCGCCGAACGGCGGTCCGGCCTCCGGCATGTCCAATCTCATCATGTTGCGGCCGAGCGTCTTGTCGTGCAGCGTCGTCCATCCATGGACCCGCCGGAAGACGAGGCGACACCGGTCCGTTTCGACGGTGATCTCCCGTTTCTCGGCATCCTCGCTGGCGACGAAGACGCCGGGCGCGAACGCACGCAGCCAGACCGTGCGCCGCCGCCCCCGGGCGGGCAGTGCGGCGGTCTTGCCGCGGGTGAGCCGCCGGGCCGTCTCTTCGCCGAAGTCCACACGCAGGTCCACCGGGGACGCCCCGGCCGCCGGCGCGCGCACGCGCAGGGACACGTGGGCCCAGCCGGCGCGCGGGATGCGGAAATCGAGCTTCTGCCGGTCGCTCTCGAACGCCGGAGGCAGGCCGACCCAGAGCTTCCCCTCGACCGGGAAGGGCAGGCGATTGCGCAGCTTGATGAGCATCTCGGTCCATTTGCACGCGAGCAGGCCCTGGCCGGCGTATTCGATCTCCACCGGGTCGCGCATCGCGATTGCCGTCCCCAGGCTGATCGGCACGCCGTCGACCGTCAGCGTGGTGAATATCCGGTGGGGCGGCTCGCCGGGCCGTTTGCGCTCCAGGTCGGCGGGCAATCGGAACGGGAGGGACAGCCGCTTGAGCTTCGTCAGCTCGAACGACTCCGCCGCGGAGAGCGGGACGCCGTCCTCGCCGCGCGCCAGCAGGCTCACCGACATGGGCCGGCCCGTCTTGTTGCGGAGTTCATAGTGCACCACGTGCTCTTGCAGTGCGGGCAGGTCCTCGACGCCGACCCACGCGGCGACGGCGACCTCGTCCGTCTCGATTGCGCTCGGCGTGCAGGCCTGCCGGTCTACCAGGACCTCGACGCGGCGCCCGTCCGCCGCGAAGCAGTAGCGGTAAACGCGCACGCCGTGCCAGTGCTCGACGTCCTCGCAGACGGAGAGGTCCCGCTCCTGGACGCGGTACCAGTTGCGCCCCTTGAAGAAATCCGCCAGTATCGGCATGTGCAGGATGGTGGGGATGAAGTTCTGCATGTGGACGCTGGTCTCGGGCGACCAGAAGAAGCCGGCCTTCTTGTAGAGCGGCACCGCCTTCAGGTTGGCGGGCCAGGTGTAGATGTCCACCTGCTCGAAGCCGTCCTCGACGGTCCTGCGGACAGCCTCTCGGAGAAGCCGCCGACCGACGCCCTTGCCGTGGTGGTCGGGCCGTGCATTGAGCAGGCCGACCGTCGCGCGCTGCGGCTGGGAGGCGTCCGCCTCCAGGCTGATATAGCCGACAATCTCCCCTTTGTGCTCGGCGACCCAGCACGCGTAGCAGTTGTGAGCCATGAACTCGCGCAGGACGCGCTCTGCGGTCCACGTGATGCCCCCGGTCCATCCGCCGGGCCAGCCCGCGTCGGACCGGTTCCACATGTCGGCCAGAAGCTCGGCCTCGTGCGGGTCGTCCACGCGCAGCTCGCGGATAACGTAGTCGTCGTTTGAATCTGTGTTGGACAGTATGGATCTCGTGAGCGGGGCTGCGGGAAGCGTCTGGGAATGCTACCGACTATCCCGGCCGGCGTCAATTGCGGCGGACTCACGCCCGGTCGGCCCGCCTGACCCAGACGGTCATCTGTGCCGGTCCGCGGTTGGCCCAGGCATAGTAAGGGATTGCGGTCAGGTTCACAGGGCGCGTCGCCACACTCGCCCGACTGCCCACAGGCTGGTAGAGCGAGCCGGCCTCCTCCGTTTGCGTTGGGACAATGCCGGCCCCCTCGATCACGGTCACTCCGCCGAGGAGTCCCGACCGGTGCGTGCAACGCATGGCCTGCGCGGGGTCCAAACGGGCCTCGAACAGGTCCACGCCCGGGTTGTCCGGGGCTTCGAGACAGTAGACGAGCGGCCCGCGCTGAATGGCTGCGCTGCCCCGGTTCTCCGGCACGCGCGGGTCGCTTTCCATGAGCAGCGGCGCCATGTCGAGATCAAGCTGAACCACGTCGCCGACCTGCCAGTTGCGTTTGAGCTCCAGATAACTGCAGGGAACCGGCTCCTGGCGAGAGGATTCTCCGTTGACGCTTACGCTTGCGGACGAGCACCAGCCGGGGATGCGCAGGAAGATGGAGAATGGGGCCTCGGCCTTCGTCACCCGCACCTCCACCTGGCCGCTCCAGGGGTAGTCGGTCGTCTGTTCGAGGGCAAAGCGTCCGCCGCCTGGCAGATGCCAGTCCACGGTCGAGCCGCCGTAGAGGTGGACCCAGACGCCCTCGCGGCTCGTGCTGTAGAAGTGGCCCGGCAGGGCGGCCAGGAGACGGAGCACGTTCGGCGGGCAACAGGTCACGTGAAAGAACTCCTGTCGCCCGTGCGCCGTGCGCCTGGCCCAGTCATACCAGGGGTCGCCCTGTGCCTTCCCCGTGCACGCCAGGGGATTGACGTAGAAGAACGAGAGGCCGTCCAGCGACACGCCCGCCAGGAAGCTGTTGTAGAGCGCCCGTTCCAGCACGTCGGCGAAGCGCGCCTCGCCCGCCAGTGTGACCAGGCGCCAGTTCCAGAACACGTTGGCAGCGGCCGCGCAGGTCTCCGCGTAGGCGTTCAGGTTCGGCAGTTCGAACATGGCGCCGAACATCTCTCCCCGTGGGCGGGAGCCGACGCCGCCGGTGATGTAAATCTTCCCGCGTGTCATGGTCTGCCAGTGGCTTTCCAGGGCGTCGCGCAGGTCCCCCCGTCCCGTCTCCGCGAACAGGTCCGTCATGCCGCAGGCATAGTAGAGCGCCCGGACCGCGTGGCCCTGGACTTCGTCCGGATCGATGTTGGGATTCCTTGCCAGAAGGCAGTCGGCGAGGTCCAGGTAGCGTTGCTCTCGCGTCTCCCGGTAAAGCTCGACCAGGGCCAGCTCGATCTCCGGGTGCCCGGGATACCACTCCCGCCCACCCGGCCCGAAGCGTTCGCAGAGGTAGTCGGCAAAGCGCCCGGCAGCGTCCAGGAACCGGCCCTGGCCGGTCGCCCGGTGGTGGGCGACCGCTGCCTGGAACATGTGCCCCGCGCAGTAGAACTCGTGCGCGTGGAAGTCCTGCCAGCGCCGGTGGCGGTTCTCCTCAACCATGGACGTGTTCAGGTAGCCGTCGGGCTCCTGCGCAGGCAGGACGGCGGCCAATACGTCTTCCACGCTGGACCTCAGGTCCGCGTCGTCGCGGTTGGCCAACGTGAAGCACGCGGCCTCGATCCACTTGTAGAGGTCGCTGTCGGTTGCCAGGCGCCTCTCGCGCGGGCAGTCCTTTGTGCCGGTCAAACGCAGGAAGTTGTCCAGCACGCCGTGCTCGCGGAGCCGTTCCAGCACGACCGGGATGGACGCCTCTCTGTTCGTTCGCAGCCGTTCGGCCCAGAAGCCGCGCGTCATCCGCACGGCGCCGAGCGGGACGGGCCGCAGCCGACAGTGCGGCGAGCGGCTCGTATCGGTAACGCCGATCCCGGTTTCCTGGCGCTCATCTACCATTGTCTCAGGCCCTCTTGCCGGCTCTCTTCCTCCGCCAATATATGCGCAATTCAGTGTCACGCAAGCGCCGAGCGGCTCTTCTTGACAGCCATGGGCCGTTCTGTCAGAATGGCCCCCCGCTGTCGTTTCCTCTCTCTCGCAGTTGAACCAAGGAGTCAGCACATGGCTGTCACGAACCTGAACGGCGAGTACGACCTCATCCTGTATGGCCTCGGCGTGATGGGCGAGAACTTCATCCGCAACTTCGCCCGCAACGGCTACCGCGTGATAGGCGTCAACCGGACCGTCTCCGTGACGGAACGCTTCGCGGCCGAGGCGGCCGGCGAGGAGATCGCCGACCGCGTCGGCACGGCGGAGACGCTGGCGGAGGCCTGCGAGCACCTCAAGAGGCCCGGCGGCGCCGTGCTGGCGATGATCAAGGCCAACGATCCCGTCACCCAGCCCTGGGGGCCGATTGACGACCTGTTCTTCTCCGGTTCGAAGGCGAAGTACTCGGACGAGGACCAGCGCGACGTGGCGCCGCTGGTCGAGCTGATACCCGAGGGGACCGTCATCATCGACGCGGCCAACTCGCATCCCCGCAGCACCAGGGAGCGCTGCGCCGAGTTCCGCAAGCGGGGCATCCTGTTCGTCGGGACCGGCGTCAGTGGTGGGGCCGAGGGTGCGCTGAACGGGCCGTGCATCATGCCGGGGGGCACGCAGGAGGCTTACGCGGCCGTCGCCGAGATGCTCGAGAGGGCCGCCGCCCAGGTGGACGGCTCCTGCTGCTGCTACGTCGGCGAAAACGAGGCGGGTCATTTCGTCAAGAACGTCCACAACGGGATCGAGTACGGGATCATGCAGTCCATCAGCGAGGTCTATTACGCGCTGGCGGTCCTGCTCGACCTGGCGCCCGGGGAGATCGAGCCGATCTTCGCCGAGATGACCGCCGGCCGGCACGGCGGCTACCTTATGGAGATCTCGACCGAGATCCTGGGCATGACCGACAGCGAGACCGGCCGGCCGATGGTGGACGTGATCCTCGACCGGGCGGGGCAGAAGGGCACCGGCAAGTGGACCTCGCAGATTGCGTTCGACCTGGGCGTGCCCGTGCCGACGATAGCGGCGGCGCTCCAGGCCCGCATCATGAGCGCCTTCAAGTCGCAGCGCGTGGCGGCGTCCGAGCAGTTGAAGGGGACGCCGGCGGCGGCTCTGGACGGGGAAGCGAGGGACCGGTTGCTCGCGGCCGCGGCCGACGCGCTCTACGGCTCGATGGTGGCGGCCTACGCGCAGGGCTTCTGGCTGATGGCAGAGGCGTCGGGGGCGGACCCGGCCGCGCACGGCGGCGATTACGAGTTCACGCTCGAGCTGGACGAGATCGCCCGCATCTGGAAGGGCGGCTGCATCATCCGGTCCAGGTTGCTCGACCCGATCCGCCAGGCATTCCAGGAAGCGCCCGCCCTGCACAACATCATGCTGGCCCCGCAGTTCCGCGACGTGCTCAACGACGGCGGCTTCCAGTCCAACTGGCGCTGGTGGGTGAAGACGATGGTGGACGCCGGGCTGCCGCGCGACGCCGTCGCCGCCTCGCTGGACTACTTCGACACCTACCGGACCGCCCGGCTGCCGGCCAACATGATCCAGGCCCAGCGCGACCGCTTCGGCGAGCACGGCTTCGAGAGGGTCGACAGAGAGGGCAAGGGTTACCACCTGAGCCCGGCCGAGTGACCGGCCCCAACCAGATCGTCCATCGCGAGGATGCCATGGCCTATCAGGGAGCACTGACGGAGCAGCAGGTCGCGCAGGACCCCCAGCAGCAACTGCGGAGTTGGACGCGCGAGCACGACTTTGCCGTCTGCATCGACACCGACGGCGCCGTGCTGGACAACATGTGGGCCAAGCAAGTCATCGTCTTCCACCCGCACTACATGGACATGAACGGCCTGCGCGACGTCGAGATGCTCTTCCGCATCCACGCGGAGCATCACAACCTCTGGGGGACGACCAGGGGGTGCGACAGGTACGTCGCCGTGCAGCACACGCTGTCCTCGCTGCTGGAGGATCCCGACGCCGGCGGTGCCCTGCCGGCGGAGCACATTCAGGACCTGCTCGCGAGCGTCCAGGGCTACGTGGACTACATCGACGGGAGCGGGGGGCGGAAGGGGTTCGGCATCCCCACGCTGACCGAGTATCACCTGGAGCACGGGCTCGACTTCAACATCACCCGCCTGCTGGCGTGGAGCGAGGCCGTTGACCGCACGTTCCGGTTCGTCACACTCACGATGCCGCCCTTCGACGGCGTGCCGGAGACGCTCGACTACCTCTCGCAGCGCGCCGACCTGCTGGTCGTCTCGGGGACGCCTTACAGCGACCTGGACGCCTGGTGGGGCAGCAACGACCTGGCCCGCTGCGTGCAGTCCATCGCCGGCAAGGAGATGGGCAAGAAGACCGAGCACATCCGGCTCATCAAGGAGGCGGGCGGCTACGAGGACGACCACGTCATCATGATCGGGGACGGCGGCGGCGACCTGAAGGCGGCGCGCGCCAACGACGCGCTGTTCTATCCCGTCATCGCCGGGCGCGAGCAGGAGGCTTGGGACGGTGCGCGGGAGGCGTTCGACGCCTTCTTCGCCGGCGCGTATCGCGGGGAGCTTGAGGACGGGCTGGTGTCCCAGTTCGAGGGGGCTTTGCTCGACGAAGGCCCCTGGCAGAAGCCGGGATACAACGCCAGGGAGGAGTATCTGAAGCTTCAGGAGAAGCGCGTCCGCACGTACGAACTGCTCCACCCGGGGGGCAGGCTCCTCGCGCTCGAGGACTGACAGGGGGACGACCATGGCCATGAACGCAGTCGTTGCGCAGTCCGGTGGGCCGACGGCGGTCATCAACAACTCGGTGCGCGGCATCGTGGAGGCCCTGGCGACCTCCGGGCGGATGGGGAGCGTCTACGGGGCTCGGATGGGCATCCTCGGCGTCCTGCGAAACGAGTTGATTGACCTTACGGCACAGGATCCGCGGCAGATCGGGCTCCTGGCGGAGACGCCCTCTGCGGGCTCCATCGGCAGTTGCCGCTACAAGCTGGCCAGCAAGGAGGCCGGCGGCATCAACCGGGAGGACTACGACCGCATTATCGAGGTCTTCCGCGCGCACGACGTCGGCGCTTTCTTCTACATCGGCGGCAACGACTCGATGGACACGGCGAACCGCGTGGCGGCCCTGGCCCGCGACGCGGGGCTGGACCTCCAGGCAATCGGCGTGGCGAAGACCGTGGACAACGACGTCGGCGGGGGCCTGCAGGAGGACGGCACGTTCGCCCTCTGCGACCACAATCCGGGCTACGGCAGCGTGGCGCGCTACTGGGCCTTGAACGTGCTGGAGGCCAACGAGGAGAACAAGGCCAGCTACACCAGCGACCCCGTGCTCATCATGCAGGCGATGGGGCGCAAGATAGGCTTCATCACGGCGGCTGCGCGCCTCGGCGACCCCGACCGGCGGATGCCGCTTCTCATCCTCATGCCAGAGGCGCTCAGCAAGGACGACGCGCAGGGCAACCTGGACTTCATCGCGGAGGGCGTCAACTCCGTCCTGCGCGAGGCCGGCCGCTGCATGGTGGTGCTGACCGAGGGGGCCAACGTGGGGGACGTGGGCGTCCTGCGGGACAGCTTCGGGCACGCGCAGTTCAGCGCCTCGCAGACGACCGCCGCTCACCTGCTGATGAACTACCTCAACGGGTCCGACCGGCGCGACGCGGAGGGCAGGTCCAAGAGCCGGCTCGTCGTGCCCGGCATAGCCAGGGCGGACGTGCCCGGCACGATGCAGCGGCGCGACATCGGCCGCGCATCGTCGGTGGACCTGGCGGAGGCCTGCGGCGTGGGCAGGCACGCGGCCGGACTCGCGCTCCAGGGCAGGAGCGGCGTCATGGCCACCATCCTCAGGAAGCCGGGGGACGCGTACACGGTCGAGTACGGCGACGTGGCGCTGGACCTTGTCGCGAACGCCGAGCGCACCTTCCCGGCGGAGTGGATTGCCGAGAGCAGGACGGACGTGACGGACGGCTTCACGGCGTGGGCCGCGCCGCTGATCGGGGACCCGCTGCCCGAGTTCGCGCGTTTCGAGCCGACGACGGCCCCGCGCGCCGGCCTGGCCGACTACGTGCCGCAGGGGCTGCGCTGATCAGCCGGCCCTGCCGGCCGTCCTGGCGCGGTAGTCCTTGATGGCCTTGTGGAGCCCCTGGGCGGCCAGGTTCGAGCAGTGCATCTTGTTGGCCGGCAGTCCCCCGAGGGCGGCCGCCACTGATCGCCGGGTGATCTTGAGGGCCTCGTCGAGGGTCTTCCCCTTCGCCATCTCCGTGGTGATGCTGCTGGTGGCGATGGCGGCGGCGCAGCCGAGGGTCTTGAACCGCACGTCCGCCAGGCGGCCTTCCGCCACCCTGATCGTTATCTTCATCACGTCCCCGCAGACCGGGTTGCCGACCTCGCCGACGCCGTCGGCGTCCTCTACCTCGCCCATGTTGCGGGGGTTCGTGAAGTGGTCCAGCACCTTCTCGGTGTACACGGTCGTGCCTCCGTCATTGCTCGCCCTGGGGGAGCGCTTCGTTCAGGCTTCCGGTGCGGTAGCCCTCCAGGTCCAGCGCGATGTATCTGTAGCCGAGCGCCCGGAGCTTCCCAACGACGGCCCGGCGTGTTTCCTCTTCAAGCAACAGGCCCGGTTCCTCATCGGATCCCAGCTCGACCCGCGCGATGAGGCCGTGGCTGCGCACGCGGACCTGCCGGAACCCGAGGTCCCTCAGCACGTCTTCCGCCCCCTCGACCATGCCCAGTCTCTGTTTCGTGATCTGCTCGCCGTAGGGGATTCTCGATGCGAGGCACGCGTTGGATGGCTCCCCGTGCGTGGGCAGGCCGATCTCGGCGGACAGCACGCGTATTTCGGCCTTTGAGAGCCCGGCCTCGCGCAAAGGCTGCCGGACGCCCAGCTCCTCGCAGGCCCTCATGCCCGGGCGGTAGTCGTTCACGTCGTCCGCGTTGGTCCCGTCCACCACGGACCGAAGGCCGCGCTCGCGAGCGAGGTCCCGCAGCAGGCGGAACAGCGAGAGCTTGCAGTAGTAGCATCGCTCCGGCGGGTTCGACGCAAAACGCGGGTCGGACAGTTCGACCGACCTGACGACGACGTGCTCCACGTCGAGGCTGCGGGCGAGCTCCCTCGCCTGGCGGAGTTCGCGCGCCGGAAAGATCGGCGACTGTGCCGTCGCTGCGGCCATCCTGTCGCGGCCGAGAACCTGCCGCGCCACGGCCGTCAGCAACGTACTGTCCACGCCGCCGGAAAAGGCGACGAGCACCGAATCCAGTTCGCGCAGTATCTCCCGCAAGCGGTCCATCTTGGCCTCTGGTGTCGCGTGGGCCATCTCAGTTGACGTCCTCTATCTCGCCCCCGCCCAGCAGCGTGGAACCGCTGTAGAACGCGGCCGTCTGGCCGGGGCAGGGGGCCTCCTGCGGCTCGGCGAACGTCACGTGCAGGCGACCGTCAGGCAGCGGACTCAGCGTTGCCTCGCCCCCCGGATGATTGTAGCGGATCCTGACCAGCGCCGACAGCGGTCGCCCGGGCGGCGTCGTCGCCAGCCAGTTGACTTCGCCGACGGTCATTTCTCTCCTGTAAACGTGGCTGCGTTCGCCGACGACGACAGTGTCCTGCTCGGGCCGCAGCTCGATGACGTAGAGAGGCTCCGGGTGCGCTATTCCCAGCCTTCGGCGCTGCCCTATTGTGTAGGAGGCGATCCCCTCGTGCCGGCCCAGCACCTGTCCGTTGACGTGGACGATCGGCCCGGGCCGGAACGCATCGGGGCAGCGCTCCCGCAGCAGATCGAGATAGTGCCCGCCGGCCAGGAAGCACAGGTCCTGGCTGTCCCGCCTGTCGTGCACGGGCAGGCCGCGCTCCGCAGCCAGCGCCCGCACCTGCCTCTTGGTCAGTTTGCCCGATGGGAAGACGGTCCGTTCAAGCTGCTCCTGACTCAGGCCGACGAGGAAATACGATTGGTCGTCGGGAGGCTCCCCGGTCCCGACCGCGAGCCTCCCGCTTTCCGCGTCACGGACCATGCGCGCATAGTGCCCCGTGGCGATCAGGTCGGCTCCGGCGGAGTCGGCCTCCTCCAGGAGCGCGCGGAACTTGACCTGCGCGTTGCAGAGGACGCACGGGTTCGGCGTGCGACCGCCCGCGTAGCTTCTCACGAAGGGCGTGAGGACGCATTGCTCGAACGCCTCCTGCACGTCCACCACGCGAAGCGGAATGCCGAGATAGTCCGCCACCTGCCCGGCGTCTTCCAGTGCCGAGACTGCCGCTCCGTGTCCCAACGCGGGCAGTTGCAGGACAAGGCCCGTGACTCGGTGCCCGCGGTCCTTGAGCAGGGCGGCTGCGACGGAGGAATCCACGCCGCCTGACATGCCGACGACGATGCTTTGGGACGGGTCGGTCATGTGCCGCAGGTCACCTCACGTCCGGCAGGGGCGACATCTCCCGCAGCCTCTCCACGATGGGCGGGAGCTTCTCCAGCACGTAGTCCACGTGCTCGGCAGTGTTGCCGCGCCCCAGGGAGAAACGCAGGCTCCCGTGCGCTGTCTCGGGCGGCACGCCCATGGCCGTCAGCACGTGGGACGGCTCCAGCGTGCCGCTGGTGCAGGCCGAGCCCGTCGAGACGGCCACCCCGGCGGCGTCCAGGCTCAGCAGCAGGCTCTCTCCCTCCGCGTTGGGAAAGCTCAGGTTGAGGATGTGGGGAAGGCGCTCTGCGGGATGTCCGTTCAGGCGGACCCTGGCCACGCGCTGCATCAGCCCCTCTTGCAGACGGTCGCGCAGGGCGCGCAGGCGAGGCACTTCCTCCGTCATCTCCTCGCACGCCAGCGCGAGCGCGCGCGCCATCCCCACGATCCCCGGAACGTTCTCCGTGCCGGCGCGGCGGCCCGCCTCGTGATGTCCGCCGGTTTGGGTCGGCTCCATCGCCGTGCCCGAACGGACGTAGAGCACGCCCACGCCCTTCGGGCCGTGGAACTTGTGTGCCGAGACCGAGAGCAGGTCGACGCGCAGGTCCTCGACGTTGATCGGCATCTTCCCGATGGCCTGCACCGCGTCCGTGTGGAACGGCACCGACGCGTCTGCGGCGATGGCCGCCAGTTCCCTGACGGGCTGGATCGTGCCCACCTCGTTGTTGGCCGTCATGACGGACACCAGCGCCGTGTCCGGCCGGATTGCGCGCCGCAGGTCATCGGGCGCCACCATGCCGTGCTCGTCCACGGGCAACACGGTTACCTCGAAGCCGTCCCCGGCCAGCGCGCGGCAGGTGTTCAGGACGGCCTCGTGCTCGACGGCGCAGGTCACCAGGTGGCGCGCCCCGTCCCTGCCAGCCGCGGCCACGCCGCGGACGGCGAGGTTGTCGCTTTCCGTCCCGCCGCTCGTGAAGATGATCTCGTCGGGGGCGGCGCCGAGCAGGGAGGCGATCTCCTCGCGCGCCGCCTCAACCGTCCGGCGGGCCGACCGGCCGGCCGCGTGGACGCTGGAGGCGTTGCCGGGCTGCTCCGTGAAGTAGGGCAGCATCGCCTCCAGCACTTCCTCTCGCATGGGAGTCGTCGCACTGTGATCCATGTATATCATCTTCATCCCCCTTGCCCACGCCGGCCGGGCGGGCGCTTTCCGCCGCCCGCGGGCCTGGCGGTTTCCCTGGCGCTGCGCCCTTTCTTCCGGCTGTGGCGCCGCGCCAGGTCGGCGAGGGTCACGGCGCCCAGGACGGCAACGAACTCCTCGCGCAGGCGGGCCCACACGTCGCGCGTGACGCAGTCGGGTAGCATTTCACAGCATGACGGGTCTGCCAGGCACTCGGTGGGCCAGAACTCGCCCTCCAGTGCCTCCCAAATGTCCAGCATCGAGACGTCTGCGGGGGCCCGGCCAAGGCCGTAGCCGCCGCCGGCTCCCCGGACGCTGCGAATCAACCCCGACCGCCGCAGGTCCTGGATGATCTTCGCCAGGTATCGCCGGGGAATGCCCTGCCGCCGCGCCAGCGTCTCCAGCGGGACCGGACCGTCGCTGCGACGCAGCGCCAGGTCCACCATGGCCCGGGAACCGTAGCGAATGCGTGTCGGGAGTTTCACGGTCGGCATCCTTACTGGATAAATGTCACCTTTTAAGTATATGTTAGCCGCACCCACCCGGGTTGTCAAGCTCTTGCAGGCGGCAGTCCTTGCATATCACGGCGTCTGTGGTTAGACTCGCCAGAAGCGGCGCAGGGGTGCGTCGCGCGGCGGGTATTCTTACGGGGGTGGTGTCATGGCGAAGAAGGGGCAGAGGCTGGTGGTGAAGGAGCACAAGCTGTTCGAGAAGCACGCGGGGCACGCGCAGCACCTGTGCGAGCTGGTGGCCAAGAGGAGAATGGCGGAGGTGGCGAAGCTGGCCACGGGGGCGAAGTACATCTGCCACATCTGCGGGAGGGCCGCCGCGAAGGCATCCAGCCTTTGCGAGCCGGTCGAGCTCTGAAGCGCCCAAAGGGCAAAGCGCAGGGCGCGCAGAGAACGTAGAGACGGCGGAAGGAACAAGGGAGTCAGCGGTCCTGTTGTCTCTTCAGCGTGCCCTGCGTTGAGTCACTCGTGCCCGAGAGTCTCGCTGTTGAGAACCTTCACTCGGGTAGCCCCCGGCCTCTCGGTGGGGCCGGCCTACCTGGCCTCCGGCGGCAGGTCGCTCGTGGTGAACGGCCCGAACAGCAGTATCCACCAGAACCTGTGGCGCGACCTGCCGTAGCAGACGGGTATCTCGCGCACCTGTGCCTTCGTTGCCGCATCGACCGGGGTGAAGAGCAACTTGGCCTTTCCCACGTAGGAGTCCAGCCGGAACAGCGGCGCCTCGGGTATGACGAGTGTCTCGCCCGCAAAGGGGATCGGCAGGGGGATTTTGGGCAGGCCGAACATCCAATTGCCCTTGTCCACCGAGACGCCGCCGCTGGCCACCTCCAGCACCATGCTGGCGTCGTCCCTGCTGTCAGCCAGCGTCCCGCCGTTGGCAAGGACCGACTGTCGCAGGAGTTGTCTCAGGTACGGGCTGTCGTATGCGTCGAGATTGGCGTCGTCGACAAACACGCTGGCCCCGTCCATCCACGCCGTGGGCATCTTCTCGACGGCCCGGTCCATCGCCGTCGAGATGAGCATCTGCTCGATGCCGGACCGGGCCGGGAACGTCTCCCGGAAGGAGCCACACCCCGACATGAGGGGCAGGGATGCGAGCAGACACAGTATCCCGGTCCATCCACGTTTCATGCTGCATCTCCACTCATCGATTTCGGAGTCGCCCGGCTGGGCACTGCGAACCTGGACGTTCAAGGGCGAACGGGCGGTTGTGAACGTCTGGCGGAGAGGGGGGGATTCGAACCCCCGGAGGAGCTATCACCCCTCAACGATTTAGCAAACCGTCGCTTTCGACCGCTCAGCCACCTCTCCGCCTTGCACGTCACTGGCCGTCAGGTCGATTGCGCCTATGCTAATGCAACGGCGACGGCAAAGCAAGGTCGCGGGGCTCCGTGCAGGGGCCGGTCGCGCTTGACAGGCGGTCCGCGCCGCGCAACACTGGCGCCGGCCGGCCCCGATCCTCCGTAGAGGGAAGGCGAACGACGGTGAAGCTGAGTCTATCCACGGATTTCGGTGCGCCGCATCACTGGCGGCGCCTGGTTGACTTCGCGCGCGAGCACGGGGTGGGGCGCCTGGTGTTCTGGGGGGATTACAGTTCCGCAGGGTTCGCCCCGCCCTGGTTGTTCCCGCAGTACCCCGACCTGCTGACGGACGAGGAGCGCGCCAGGCGGGAACGGGTGCGCGAGAGGATGGCCGGGGCGGCCGCAATGTGTCGGGAGGCGGGCATCGAGTTCTGGTACTGTTACCAGGTGCTGATGCTCTCGTCGCGGTTCCGGGACGCCGTGCCGGGGATGTTCAACGAGTACGGCGAGCCGGACATGGCCGGGGACGCCGTGTACGAGCTGCTGCGGGCGCAGGTCGGCGAGCTGCTTGAGCTCGCACCCGGCCTGGCGGGGATCGAACTGTGGGTGATGGAGTGCGCCCAGGTGGTGATATCGCGCCTGGCACACCAGTCGATCTCGCTTCGGGAGATATGCCGGCGCGTCGTGGACACGGTGCACGGCGAGTGCCGGCGGGCCGGGCTCGAAATGAGCGTGGACCTGCACACCGCCGGCGGACACCGTCCGATGCTCGACGGACTGCTGGGGGCGGCGCGGAACCATCCGGACATCATGGTGAGCGGCGACAACGTCATCGGCGACTTCCATGTGCACCTGCCGTTCAACAGCCACCTGGAGCGCGCCGCCGAACACAACCGGGCTCTGGTCCACTTCGACCTGAGCGGTGAATACTGGGGCCGCAGCTTCCTGCCCACCTGTGCGCTGGGGCAGTACAGGCGGCACCTCGACGCGGCCCGGGCGGTGGGGGCGGTCTGCGTGGACGGGCGGATCTCCACGGGTCACGACGCGTCGAGCCCCCACGTCGGCCTGCTGCCGTCCCGCAGGCGGCTCTATCCCGCTGCGGGCAGGATCAGACCGGCGGAGCCGCTGCCGCGGGACATTGAGGTCTGCTGTTTCGACACGCTGTGGGGCTTCAACGCGGAGTGCTTCTGCCGATACGTGAAGGATTCGGGGGCGGACGCTCTGGAGGCGGTGCAGGGGTTCGTGCGGCGCGAGTTCGGCGAGGGGGCAGAGGGCCTGGCCCTGGTACTGGCCGACGTCGAGCGGGTGGCTGCCCGGGTGCACTATTCGGACTCCAACTACTTCGGCCCTCAGTCGCTTCTGCCGGCCCGCTGGCACGCGGACTTTTGGGCGATGGACGTGCACATGACGACGCCCGCCGGCGAGCCGTTTCCGCCCGCCGATGGGCTGGGCGAGGCCGGGCTGTTCGGCGGGGGCCGCGCGCAGTTCGCCGGCTGGCCCGTGCCCGTGGGTCACCGCGCGGCCGGGCCGCAGGCCATCATAGCGGAGAAGCGGAGCGCATTGGCCGACGCGGAGGACCTGCTGGCGAGGGCCGGGGACGCGGCGGCCGGGCTGGAGCCGGAACACCGGGCGTTTATTCTGCGCCCGTTCGAGGACTTCGTGCTCTTCGCGCGCGCCGCCGCCGCGCTGACGGAGGCGATGGTCCACTACTTCCACATCCGTCTGGACAGGGAGTCCGGGGACATCCCGGACCGGAAGAGGCTGAGGGAGCTTGTCAGCGAGATGAAGAAAGTGGCCGGGCAGTGGGCCGAGCGCCAGCCGCACGACGAGTGGAAGGTGCGCGAAAGGCTGGGCGAATGGTGCGAGGAGATGACCAGCCGCGCCTGAATCAACGACTGTGAGGGCGACATGGCAAAGACGATATGCATTCGGCAGGCGGCAGGAGGCGATGCGGTGGCCGAAAGGGCCGGGGAACTGCTCGAGCGCGTGATCCGCGAGCGGACGGGCGAGGCGCCCGTCGCGGGTGCTCCTGACTTCACCGTTCACATGGCCGTCGATCCGGGCGTCGGCGAGGAGGGCTTCCGCATCGAGGACGCGGAGGACGGCGTGCGGGTCGTGGGGGACGACGGTCCCGGCCTCATCTACGGCGTGGGCAGGTTCCTGCGGGAGGGCCGGTTCGACGAGACGGGCTTCACGCCGGGGACCTGGCGCGGCGCGAGCGTGCCGGAGAAGCCCGTGCGCGGCATGTACTTCGCCACCCACTTCCACAACTTCTACCACGACGCGCCGGTCGCCGAAGTGGAGCGCTACGTCGAGGACCTGGCCCTCTGGGGGTGCAACACATTGGCCGTCTGGTTCGACATGCACCACTTCGAGGGCATTGACGACCCGGCCGCCGAGGCAATGGTCGAGCGCCTGCGAAGGATCCTGCGCACGGCGAACGCGGTCGGCATGGGGGCTGTGCTTACCACGATCGCGAATGAGGGTTACAACAGCAGTCCAGAAATCCTGCGCGCGGACGGCTCGGCCGGCCACGACGGCTATCACCGGCCGCCGCGCGCCTTCTACGGGTGCGAGGTATGCCCGTCGAAACCCGGCGGGCTGGACTACATCCTGAAGACACGGGCCGACGCGCTGGACGCGTTCGCCAACCTGGACGTGCGGTACGTCTGGATATGGCCTTACGACTCGGGCGGCTGCACGTGCGGCGGGTGCGCCCCGTGGGGCTGCAACGGCTTCCTGCGCTGCGCCGAGCCCTTGAGCGGCCTGGTCCGCGAACGATGGCCCGCGGCGAAAGTGATCCTCTCGACGTGGTACTTCGACCACTTCACTACGGGGGAGTGGGAGGGCCTGAGCGAGGCATTCGCCGGCGGCCCGCCGCCGTGGGCCGACCTGATCCTGGCCGACGATTACAGCGGGTTCCCGGAATACCCGCTCCGTCATGGTTCACCGGGCGGGCTGCCCGTCGTCGGGTTCCCGGAGATCAGCATGGAGGGGATGTTCCCGTGGGGAGGGTTCGGCGCCAACCCTCGTCCCGGCCACTGGCAGGATTACTGGGACACCTGTGGCCACCTGCTGGACGGCGTCTTCCCCTACTCGGAGGGCATCTTCGAGGACATCAACAAGGTGATCACGCTTCAACTTTGCTGGGACCCGGGCCGCAGGACGGAGGATATCGTGCGCGAATACGCGGCCTCAGAGTTCTCGCCGGGCACCGCTGCCCGAGTGGCCGAAGCGGTCGCGTTGCTTGAGGCGGGCCTCGACCATAGCCTGGCCGACGGATGGAAGGAGGTGCCCCGAGAAGGCGGCGAGACCGCCGTGCGGGAGAGGCTGGAGGCGACGGCCATCTACCGAACGGGGCAGGCCGGCGACCCCCAGACGCCCATGGCCCTGTTGGGCACGGCCGAGGCAACCATGCCTGACTGGGCCAGACGGGGCTGGAGGTGGCGCGTGCTGCGCGGGCGCGCCGAGCTGGACGCCGAGCTGCACGCCTCCGGCGGCAGGCCCACGGAACGGACGGAGGCCGTCTTCGGCGAGCTGGCTGCCATCTACCACAACGTGGAGCCGCACTGGCCAGTGGCAACGCCGAGCCTGAAGAGGATCATGCGCTTGCTCGGGGTGAAAGGCGCGTGAGGCGGCTGCTTGATTGTGGTTGCCGGGCGACTATAATCCAATGTCCTCGGCCGGATTACCTGTTATTGCGGGTGGAGAGTCATGGCTGACCTTTCAACAGACTACATGGGATTGAAGCTGCGGAATCCGATCGTCGTCGGCAGCTCCACGCACACTATAAGACTGGATAGCGTCAGGGCCCTGGTGGACGCCGGCGCCGGCGCGGTCGTGCTCAAGTCCATCTTCGAGGAGCAGATCCGGGTGGACGTGGCCGGCATGTACGCCGACCTGGAAGGCTCCATGCACCCGGAGGCGTATGACTATCTTCGGGCGGACCTCCCGATGCGCATCGGGCCGGAGACGTACCTGGACCGGATCAGGGAGACCAAGCGGACGGTGGACGTGCCGGTGATCGCGAGCATCAACTGCGTCGGCGCCGCCGAGTGGGTCGCCTTCGCGCGGAAGATCCAGGCCGCCGGCGCCGACGGCCTGGAACTGAACGTGTACGACATCCCGGACAGCCCCGACGTGACCGGGGAAGCGGTCGAGCGGCGTCACCTCGACCTGGTGGCGCGCATCAAGGCCGAGGTCGAGATCCCCGTCGCAGCCAAGATCGGGCCGTTCTACTCGTCCATACTGAACTTCGCGCAGCGCCTGTCCGACCTGGGCGTCGGCGCCGTCGTCATGTTCAACCGCTTCTTCCAGCCTGACATCGACGTGGAGAAGCTGGAGCTCAAATCGGACGTGAACCTGTCCAGGCCAGAAGACATGCGCCTTCCCCTGCGCTGGGTGGCCATCGTGCGAGACGCGGTCAAATGCGACCTCGCCCTGACCACCGGCGTGCACGACGCAGAGGGGGCCGTCAAAGCGATACTGGCGGGGGCCGACACCGTGCAGGTCTGCTCCGTGCTCTACAAGAAGGGGCCGGCGGGCCTCGTTGAGATCATCGACGGCATCGGGGAATGGATGGACCGGAAGGGCTACGCGAGCGTGTCCGATTTCCGGGGGCTGCTGCGGGAGACCGACCTGACCGACAACAAGGGCTTCGAGCGGGCCCAGTATCTGAAGGCCTTTGTGGGCCTGGAATAAGGGTGTCTGCGACTTGCCCGTGAACCGACGGAACGTGGAGGTCCGATGAACTTCATCATCGTCATTTCGGATACGTTGCGCAGGGACCATCTCGGCTGCTACGGCAACGAGTGGATCAGCACGCCGCACATCGACGATTTCGCGGCGAAGTCGCTGCTCTTCCTCAACGCTTATTCGGCCAGCTTCCCGACGGTGCCGCACCGCCGGGACGTGCTGACGGGCCGCTACACGGCGAGCTACACCGGGTGGGCGCCGCTGTCGGCCGAGGAAGTCGTTCTGCCCCAGGCGCTGCGGGACGGCGATTACGTCAGCATGATGGTCTGCGACACGCCGCACATCCTGGAGAACGGCTACTACTACGACCGCGGGTTCGACGGGTTCGAGTGGATCCGGGGACAAGAGTCCGACCGGTGGAAGACCTGGCCGCCCGCGCCGGAGCACGCCTGCGATCCGCGCAAGATCCGCAACCCCGCCATGCTCCAGGCCCGGCACCGGCGCAACGCGGCCTGGTGGCGGCACGAGGCCGACTGCTGCGTGGCGCGCACGATGGGCACCGCCTGCGACTGGCTGGAGGACAATCACCGGTGGGACGGGTTCCTCCTGTACGTCGACACCTTCGACCCGCACGAGCCGTGGGACCCGCCCCCGTGGTACGTGGAGATGTATGATCCGGACTACGACGGCGAGGTCGTTGATTACCCGCTGTATTCCTACACGGACTTCCTGACGGATGCGGAGCTGAAGCACGCGCGGGCGCTCTACGCGGGGGAAGTGACGCTGGTTGACCGCTGGGTCGGGCGGCTGCTGGAGAAGATCGAGGACCTGGGGCTCCTCGAGGACACGGTGGTCATGCTGACCACGGACCACGGCTTCCTGCACGGCGAGCACGGCATCATCGGCAAGAGCCTGATCGGCGAGGGGAACATGGCCTACGTCCCGCTCTACGAGGAGATCAGCCATATACCCCTCATAGTGAGCTATCCCGGGGCGGAGCCGGAGGCGAAGGCCGCGCTCGTGCAGCCGATGGACTTCATGCCGACCATCCTCGACCTGGCCGGCGTCGAGGTGCCCGCGACAGTGCACGGAGAGTCGTTCGCCGCTGTGCTGCGCGGCGGGGCGGACGAGCACCGCGACTTCTCCGTCAGCAGCCCGCACCTGGACGCGGAGACCTGCGCCGCAAGCGTCAGGTGCGGCCAGTGGTCCGGGACGTTCTGGTCCCGCCCGAAGGGCGAAGAGTCGACCGCCGACAAGGCCGTGGATGGGTTTGCCAAGACGGCCGGCCTGGAGGTGGACCGGCAGAACATGCTTTTTGACGTGGAAAAGGACCCGCGCCAGCAGAACAACCTGGCGGACCGGCACCCGGACGTGCTGGCGGACCTGCGCGAGAAGGCCGTCGCGTTCTGGCGCAGCGTCGGCACGGCACCCGAGATACTGGAGCGTTGGTGAGGCCCGCCCAGACCCCGCGTGAGGCGACGGCATGAACGGCTACGAGCGCATGATGACCGCCGTGCGGGGCGGCCAGCCCGACCGGATTCCCATCTGGGAACTCATCATCAACCGGCCGGTCATCATGGCCCTCTATCCCGACCTGTTCAGCCCCGAGAAAGTGGCACGCTACGAATGGGGCTCGTGCGGGGGATACCTGCTCCAGGCGGACTTCGTCGAGGAAGAGGACCTGGACGGTATCACCGTGTTCGAGGATTACCGGGTCCGCGAGGAGATCGACGCCTCGACGTTCGTTGATGAGTGGGGCGTGACGTGGCGCATGGAGTCGCACGGCATCCCTTACCCGGTCGGGCATCCCATTCAGAGCGAGTCCGACCTGGACGGATACGCCGCGCCCGACCCCGACGCGGACTATCGCCTCGAAAGTCTCCGGATGGCGGTCGAGCGTTTCAAGGGCGAGCGCGCGATCGTGTTCCTGAGCCACGACGCGTTCGAGTTCTCCCACTACCTGCGGGGGATGCCGAACCTGCTGATGGACTACGCGCTGAATCCGAGTTTCGTCCAGCGGGTCGCCAGACTCGTCATGGACTACAAGGCGCGGGTCCTGGCGAGGGCTGCCGAGATCGGGGCGGACATCCTGTGCACCGGCGACGACTACGCGCACCGCCAGGCCCCCATCATGTCACCGGAGCACTTCCGCCAGTTCGTCCTGCCTTACCTGCAGCAGGCCGTGGACGTTGCGAGGATCAGAGAGCTGCCTTTCCTCAAACACACCGACGGCAACATCTGGCCGATCATCGACGATATCGTGGGCACCGGGCTGGATTGCCTGGACCCGCTCGAACCCGTCGCGGACATGGACATGAGGCGCGTCAAGGAGGCATACGGCGACCGGATCGCGCTGGCCGGCAACGTGGACTGCGGCCGCCTTTTGCCAAACGGCACGCCGGGGCAGGTCGTCGAGGCGGTCAAGGAGACCATCGCGAAGGGCGGCGTGGGCGGCGGACTGATCCTGGCCTCCTCCAACAGCATCCACCCGGCTGTGAACCCCGAGAACTACCGCGCGATGGTCGAGGCCGGGCGGCGGTTCGGCACCTATCCCTTGGACGAGCAGATGGTGGCGGAGTACAGGGAGAAGGACTACGCGGCCCGGTACCGGTGACCCGTGCGGCGACGGCCGTCGGGAGGGCCCGCCGTTTCACTTGGCGGCCTGCTTCTTGCGCCGGAACAGCAGCCAGATGATGATCATCAGCCCGATGACCATCAGCCAGGGGAACCGGCTCTTCCCCTGCATCGTCTTGGCGGCTTGCGCTGCCGTCGGGACCTTTTCCTCCGGCGCGTCGGGCTCGAAGAACTCCTCCGCCACCTCACCCGTGAAGCGGAAGCTCGACACGATGAAGTCGATCTCGGGTTTGAGTTCTTCGAACACGTCGTCGGGGGCGAAGCAGCGCAGTTGGAACTTGAGCGCGTCCTCGCCCTGAGGGCGAACGAAGTAGTCCACGAACAGGTACCGCACCATCTGCGCCCCTTGCGGCGCGGCCGCCCCGCAGCCTCCCCCCGCCCGCATGGGCGCTCGCATCTCCAGGCGGTGGGCTATCATCCCGTCGCTTTCCTCGTAGGACGAATCGAGCACGGTGCCCCCGGCGCCGACGGCCTGCGTCATGCCGTGGACGGCCCCCTGCACGTAGCTCTCCATGTCATCCTTGTTCCGCATGAGAAAGCTGCCCTCGCCCCGGACAACCTGGACCGCAGCCAGTGCGTCCTTGTGCGTGGCGAACAGCAGCAACTCGGGCGGCCACGCCGGCCGGCCGCATCCGCCCGCCGGCGCTTCGGGCGCATCCGACTTCCGTTGAGAGTCCCAGTAGGCCCCGGGCAGGCGTATCTCGCATCGGCTGTCGGGGTCGGAGATGAGGACGCCCGCCTCCTGGAGGGCCTCCTGCGCGTGCGCGAGGGCGGCACAGGAAACAAACGCGGCAAGGAGAATCCATCGCGCGTCCCGGTGTTCACTCATCGTCCTGCTCCGTCTCAGTCACCCGTGACAGGATTGTGCCGCAGTGCAGCCGAGTGCGTATTCTATCATCGGCGTGCACGTCGTCCACCGTCCGCAGGATGCTGCCGTCCGCGGCGAAGGTGAGGCTGTAGCCGCGTTCGAGCACCTTCAGCGGGCCCAGCGCCTCCAGGCGCCGGGCCTTTCCGGACAGCAGTTCCCCGAGCAGGTCCAGCCGATGCCGCACGAGCGTCTTCGCCCGCTCCAGCGCATCGTCCGCCCTCTGAGCCTTCTCACGAAGCGCCGCCTCCGGCCTGCGGAAGGCGGGGCGGGAGGCGACGGCGTCCAGACGCCCGCGTGCCACGCCCAGTATTCCCTGGACGGCCAGGGCAAGGCGCCGGCGCTGTTGGCTGAGCCGGGAAAGGAGTTCGGCCCTGTCGGGAACGACTATCTCGCCGGCCTCCGTGGGCGTGGCGGCACGCACGTCGGCCGCGAAGTCGGAGATGGAGAAGTCTATCTCGTGACCCACGGCGCTCACGATGGGGATGCGGCTGTCATGGATGGCGCGGGCGACGATCTCTTCGTTGAAGGCCCACAGGTCCTCCAGGCTGCCGCCGCCGCGCCCGACGATGATCACGTCGAGATCCGACATCCGCTGGTTGAGCCGCGCGATGGCGCCGGCTATCTCCGCCGCCGCGCCATCGCCCTGCACCCGGGCGGGGTAGAGGAGCAGCTCCACCGAGGGGAAGCGTCGGGAGATGACGTTGATGATGTCGCGCACGGCCGCGCCGGTCGGGCTTGTGACAATGCCGATCCTGCGCGGGAAGGGCGGCAGGCGCTTCTTGATCTCAGGGCGGAAGAGGCCCTCCTTCTCCAGCTTCTCCACGAGCCGGCGAAAGGCTGCCTCGAGCGCGCCGATGCCCCGCGGCTCCATCCGAGCGACGACCAGCTGGTAGCTGCCGCGCGGCGGATACACGTCGATGCTGCCCCAGGCGATCACTTCCACGCCCTCCCGGGGCTCGAAGCCGAGCGACGCCGCCACGCCGCGCCAGATGACGGCCGCCAGTACCGCGTTCTCGTCTTTCAGCGTCAGGTAAACGTGGCCGGAGGCGGGGCGCCTGGGCCGCGATATCTCGCCGACGACGCAGACGCTGTTGAAGTTCGACTCCAGGCTTTCCTTGATGCGGGCCGTGATCTCCGTGATCGTCGATGCCCGGGAGCGCTTATCGCTTTGTGGGAATGTGCCAGCCATGAAGCGTCTCGAATTGCACAGGCGGGGGCGGCGCTCAGCGGCCCGCGCGCCGCCGGTCCCCGTAGAGGCCCCACCCCCGGGGACCGAACCCGAAGACGACCGCGAAGTCGTCCTTAGCCTCTTGATGGCGCACGCCGACGTCCAGGACCCACTGGTCCAGTATCCGGCGGACGGTCAGGCGCGTCTCCAGGTTCTCGGCATCGCCCGTTCCCGCTGAATCGAACTCGTACTGCTGGTAGAGCAGCAGCCTGTAGCGGTCGCTCAAGGGGGCGGAGAGTTCCGCCGTGACTGTCGAGCTGATGTCTTCGATGCGGTCGTAGTCCAGGTCGAGCTCCCACGCCGGCAGGAAGTCCCAGCGGGCGCCGAAGTTGACGACGTCCGGAAGGTCATCCAGCCCGAGACGGTTGTCGCGCGAGTGCACGGACACGTTGTCCGTCAGGGCCATCTCGAAGTCAATGTTGACGTAGTCCTCGTCCGCGCCCATCGCCACCGAATCGCTGGAGCGGTTGACCAGCGCCACGTCCAGCTCCATCCAGTTGACCGGTTCCCACTGCCCGTCGCGCATCCGCTTCGTCTCGAGCCGTTGCCGCAGGCCGAGCGTGCTCACGGTCCCCGTGTCGAGGGCGTCCACGTCGTCCATCTGTATGAGCTCGTCGGAGCCCGCTCCGGAGACGGAGAGGCTCTCAACGCCTGCATGGGGGATGATCACGTGGCGGAGCCGGTTCAGGTCGAACAACTCGCTGCTGGCGGGGAAGACGCGCGAGAGCGACGTGCTCGCCGTGATCCCGGTTCCCAGGCCGGTTCGGCTCTCGGAGCCCCCGAACTCGGCCCCGTCGAATGCGCTGCGGCGGACCGCCGTTGCCAGAGCGCGCACGGCCGGGTCAAGCCGGAAAACGCCCAACGTGAACGGCAGCGAAAGGCGATGTTGCGTGTGGAAACGGCCCAGGCCAGGCGGGTCAGGGCCGGCCGGGGGCAGCAGGTCGCTGTCCTCCCGGCTGTAGTAGCCGGCCGTGACGGTGCCGTCGTACACCAGGCGGCCCCAGGGCATGCCCATCAGTTGCAGGTCGGCGCTCGGCGCCTGCTCCAGTTGGGTGACGAAGTCATTCACCTGCCTCTTGTACAGCAGGGCCAGGTACGCCGACCCGTCCAGGTACCTGGCCGACACGTAGCTCTCCGGTATCTTCTCCCCCTCGAAGTCAGGCTCGAAGTACTCGTTCAGGAAGCCCTCGTCCGACAGCCAGTAGTACTCGGCGTCGACGCGCCAGTCGGGGTTGACCCGCCAGCGGTGGCGCGCGTGGAAGCGCCCTCGATCCGTCTCCGGCACGAGCAGGCCCGTGTCGTCTTCATCGGCGTCGTCCGAGATGTAGTATGCCCTCAGTTCGCCCTCGTGGCGCGACGGGGTATCCTGTCCGAACCCGTAAGACAGCTCGCTTCCCAGGCCGGTGCCCCGGTCGGCGTAGTAGTCCAGATCCAGCGTCCAGTGGTCGATGCACGCCGGCCCGGTTATCAGGTCAAGGGGACGCCACGCGGTGTGTGCGAAGAAGCCGTACTTGTCCGATGAACCGATGGCGAACTCACTCAGGACGTAGGCCCTTGCCGTCAGGTCCGTCCCGATGAACGGCAGACGCAGCAGCGTGTGCGGCTCTTCGCCGACCTGGAACCTGGCGTCCCACAAGGTGAGGAAGGTGCTCGTCGCCTCGCGCGTGACCTGCGCCCGAGAGGCGGCGAACCTATAGTGGGGCCTGGCGAACGGACAGGTTGTGATGGACGCCTCACGTGCCTCAAGGGTGCTGCTGTTGACGGCGAAAAGCTTGTCCGCCCGAACGATGTACACCATGTGTTCCGGCGCCTGCTCGTCCGCAACGCGGACCTCGCTGTTCGTTATCAGAGCCCGCGCCCGGTTCGGGTTGATGTAGAGTTCGTCCGCCGTAGCCGATTGCAGCAGTTCGAAGACGTCTCCCGCCTCGGTTAGTGGCGCGGGCCCCCCCTCGGCGGTGGGGCTGGGGCTGATGCGCACGTTGCCCCGGGCGTATATCTCGTAAACGTCGCGCTCTGTATCGGCCCAGAGGACCGCCTCGTCCGCCCGGACAATGAGATTCTCGTGGGTGCCATGAACGTCGCCGAGATAGACAACGCAGGATTCGTCCCCGAACGCGTGGACCTGCTCCGCCCGCAGGCGATGCGTGGCCAGTTCCAGGCCCTTCATCTCGTCCAGGGGGGGGACTTCGTCCCAGAACGTGCGCTCTCTGAGGTCCGCCGTCGCTGCCTCGGCCTGTGCCAGCAGCGGCGAGTCCTGCCGGTCCGCAAGCCGGGCGAGCGGGCAGTCGGAGACCAGCGAAAGCCCGCTGACAAACTCCATGGCAACGGCACCGCAGTGCCGGACGCGCTGTCCCTCGGCCAGGGCGACGAGTTCGTCGGCGACGCCTTGCGCGTAAACCCTCAGGACCACCGCCCGGCCCAGGGCGGGAGCCGCTTCCCCCTTGTCGAGCCACGCCACCACCCGGGGCGCCGCCAGACGCTGGTTCCCCTGGCGTATGGTCGCTCCAGCCCCGGCCACGAACACCCGGGCGGCGTCCTCCTCCCAGGTTACCACGGGCTGCCGGCTCTCAAGGTAGACGATGTCGGGGGATCCCCCGGCGCGCACGGGGACGGCAGCGGCCAGACAGCCCGTCAGCAGGACGAGCGCGACGTTCCTCAGAAAAAGGCCGGACATGGTCTTTGGCGGCTCGTGGTTGCTCAGGTGACTCTCACTACCAAAGGAGCTGCGATTCTTTTACCATATTCTGAGGGCGATGTAAAAAGGACTGCTGTCACGGGGATTGCCCCCCTTGCCGGCGGAGGAGGAGGCGTTGGACGCCGAGCGACACAACCTGAGCCAGATCAACCGCCTCAACCAGCGCGGCGGCCGCACCTTGAGCATCATTGACCTGATCGAGGACGGCACGGTCACGGCGGAGATGGCCGCGTTCTGCTGGCTGGCCGTCTCCGGCGGGACGAGCTTTATGACCGGCGCAGTGCCGGGCGGGGTGGGAAAGACTACCCTGATGGCCGCGTTGCTGTCTTTCCTGCCGCCGGGCGAACCGATCGTCACGGTGTCGGACCGGCGCGTTATCGAGGGGGCGGCGCAGGCGCGCTCGGACGGCCCCCTGACCGTGCTGGCGCACGAGATCGGGGCAGGCCGCTGGTTCGGCTACATTTGGGGACGGGACGCGGCGGACTACTTCGCGCTCACGCGCCAGGGGGTTCGGTGCGTTACGTGTCTGCACGCGGACTCGCCCGAGCAGAGTCGGGCATCCCTGTCACCGCTGGGAGTGACGGCCGACGACTTCGCCCGGGTGCGTCTGCAGCTCTACATGCTGGCCGAACGGCGGGGCCCACGGGTGCTTCGGCGCGTGCGCAGCCTGCACTTCGGCCTGGACGGCCCGCATCAGGACTGCTATCGCTGGCAGGCGGCGGACGACCGGTTCAGCCGCGACGCGGCGGGGGAGGACCTCTGCGCGCTCCTTGCCGCGCAGTTGGGTGTGCCACGGGAGGGGGCGTCCCGCTGCTGGCAGCGCTGCGAACAGTGGCTCCAGGATTGGCAGAGCGAGGGCGTCCGCCGGTTCGAGGATGTCCGGGAGCGCATCGTGGCCGCATACGATGGATGGCCGCCGGGCGATTGATTGCCCGGCCAAAGCGAGTTCAGAATGCGTCGGGAGGCAATGGTGGAAGAGGGGAAGGTCCTGAATGTCGTGTTCAGCATGGACTGCCTTCCAGCCGGCAGCAAGGGGGAGGTCCATGGCCCGCCCCGCTGGGACGCGGCGGCGGCAGCGCCACTGGCGTTCGCGGAGATGCTGGACTCCCTGGGGTTTAAGGCCACGTTCTTCGTTGCCCCGGAGGCCCTGGGCAGGCTGCGTTCGACTGCGGAGGAGCTGAGGGACGCCGGCTGTGAGCTGGGCCTGCTGTGCCATCCGCAGCTCGCCGGTTACCAGACGTATCTCGGCTCGTACAACTACGACCGCCAGCGCGAGATCGTCGGGTTCGCCAGGGTGGAATGGGAGAACGAGTTGGGCCAGGCGCCGGCCTGCTTCCGGGCCGGTTTCTTCAGCGCCAACGATTACACGTTCCACGTGCTGTGTATGGAGGGATTCCGGCAGGGCAGTTGCTCGTTGCCGGGACGGCTGGACCACGACCAGTACAGCGTCTGGGCGCGCAGCTATCCGTTCCCTCACCACACGGACCCGCTCGACCGGGCGGCAGCGGGGACGATGGAGTTCTTCGAGGTGCCCGTGACCAGCGACTTCGAGGCGGCCTCTTACATGGAGTACGAGACTTACACGCCCCCGCACCTGCGCATCGAGGAGCCGGACCTGCACGACTACGCCCGTGACCTGATCCTCCGCCAGGTCGCGCGTATGTCAGAGGACGAAGTCCCCGTGAAGGTTATCCACTTCGTTACTTCGAACGTGATCGGTTGGGGTCAGGATGACGACCCTCACGGCGAGCGACTTCAGAATCTTTGCACGACGCTGCGCGAAGTGGCCGACGCCGAGGGCCTGGGACCTCGCTGGCGCAGCTTGAAAGAACTGCACGAGGTCCGAGACGACCTTCTGGGCGTGGGTTTGATCCCCGAACCGGACGAGGAGTGAGCGCGGGCGTGCTCAAGCCTGGCGGTGTGCCTCCTGGTAGTCTCTCTTGAAGCGGGAGACGGCCAGGTGCGCCTGCCGCGTGGGTTCCGGCAGGCGGTACCTCCGGCAGCACTCGAGGACCAGACGCGTGGACGTGTCGAAGTCGGCCAGGTGCCCGGGGCTCACGTAGAGTGGCCTGACGCCCGTCCGGCTGCGCAGCACCGTGCCGATCTGCTCGTCCCCGTCCAGCAGGGGAGTGACGCAGCCTTTCTCCCTTCCCGGCTCTCCGTGCCGGCCCGTCAGGCGGCTCTTGGCGCAGCCGACCGTGGGCACGCCGAGCCAGAGGCCCACGTGCGAGGCCAGCCCCATGCGCCGGGGGTGCGCGAGGCCCTGCCCGTCGAGCATAATGGCGTCCGGCGTCCCCTTCAGCCTGCGAAAGGCTGCCACCAGGGCCGGGCCTTCCCGGAACGAGAGCAAGCCCGGCACGTAGGGGAACGTGCACGCCACGTGCGCGTTGGACTGCTCGAGCTCTTCCAGCCCGGGGAATGTGAGGAGCACGACCGACGCGAAGACCAGCCCCCGGTCCTTGCTGAAGGCGACGTCGGCGCCGGCCACGAGGCAAATCCCTTCCGGCAGCGGCACGAGCCGGATCTGCTGCGCGAGCCTCTCCTGGAGGGCCCGCCCCTCGGCCGGCGTCAGGTCCCAATCGTGGAGTCGAGGTATCCGCATCGCCTTCCTCCCGCTGCCACACAGCCTACCGGCGCGGGGCGCCCCGCGCAAGCCGGCGCCGCGGCCGCCTTGACTGCGGGCCGCCCGCCGGTAAGATGGGGCGGAACCTGAGGAGGAAAGGAGATGTCTGGGACGGACAGGCCGCGACACGTCGTCTGGATCACGACGGATCACATGCGCTACGACAACGTTGGCGCGAACGGGAACCCGGCGATGCGGACCCCAAACCTCGACCGCCTGGCAAAGGGCGGCGTGGCGTTGGGCCGCTGCTACGGGCAGAACCCGCTTTGCATGCCGAGCCGCGTGAGCTTCATGACCGGCCAGTATCCGTGCCGCACGGGCGTGCTGTGCAACGGCCCGGCGCTGCCGGCGGAGCGCGGTCCCACCTGCGCGGAGGTCTTCCACGACGGTGGTTACGTGACCGCGCAACTGGGCAAGCTGCACTTCGAGCCGCACGACGAGATGGACCTCGACCCCGCGCCGCGCGGCCGCTACGGGTTCGACTACATGGCTCTGAGCGAGGAGCCGGGCTGCTACGAGGACGCCTACACGCGCTGGCTGCGCACCGAGCACCCGGAACACGTCGAGGTCATGCGTGTCCCCCGTCCCGCCGACCGCGGGCTGAGCGGCGGCTCCTTCGCGCGGTGGACGGTGGACGCCGCGGCCGAGGTGAGCCATTCGGGCTTCGGCGTGACGCAGGCGCTGCGCTTCCTGAAGCACGGTCATCGGTCATTCCTGCACGTCGGCATGTACGCGCCGCACCCGCCGCTGAACCCGCCGGCAGAGGTGTTCGCCGCCTACGAGGACGCCGACGTGCCCCCGCCGCGCCGCCGGGAGGGGGAGGAGGCCGACAAGCCCGAGCCGCTCCGCGCGATGCTCGGCGCGCATGGCACCGTGTCCGACGGGGAGTGGCGCGAACGGCGGCGGTTCTTCTACGCGATGTGCACGCTGGTGGACACGCAGGTTGGCCGGCTCATGGACGCTCTGGAGGAACGGGGAGAACTGGAGGACACGCTGATACTGTTCATGTCCGACCACGGCGACATGGACGGCGACCACGGGATGGTCTCGAAGCAGCCGTCGTTCTACGAGGAAGTCATGCGCCTGCCGGTGATCCTGCACTGGCCGGCCGGGCTGCCGGGAGGAGGACGGCTGGACGGGCTTGCGGAGGCGGTGGACCTGCTGCCGACGCTCTGCGAGCTGGCCGGGCTGCCGGTTCCGCCGGAGGTGCAGGGGATCAGCCTGGCCGGGCGCCTGCGCGGGGACAAGGGCAGTCCTGTCCGCCGGGACGTCCTCGCGATGCACGCCCGGCCGGGCCGGGAAATCTGGGCGATGCTCCGCTCGGAGGAACTCAAGTACATCCGGTACGGTCCCGGCGCGGAGGTGCTCTACGACCTTCGGGAGGAGCCGGGGGAGTACACGAACCGGGCGGCTGATCCGCAGCGGGACGGACGCCTGCACGAGATGCGCGAAAGGATGCTCGGGCGCATGCTTCACGCAGCCAGTTCGGCGGTGCCGCGCGTACGGCCGTACTGAGGTCGCTAGTGGATGAACCTGATGGAGAGGGGGTACCTGTAATCCTCTCCGTTGTTGGCTTTGACGGCAGCCACGATGGTGAAGACGATGTCCAGAATGCCCGCCGCAAGCAAGAGCGGTATCCCGATGAGAACGAAGACGAGCAGAAAACACACGAAGCCGTAGATCGTCATCGAGATCTGGAAGTTGAGCGCCTCCTTGCCGTGGCGGTCCACAAAAGCGAAATCGTTCCGTTTGATCAGCCAGATGATCAGCGGTCCCAGTACCCAGCCGAGCGGTATCCCAATGAAGCCGGCAAGGGCAGCCAGATGGCACAGCGTGGCCCAGAGGCGCGCATCCTTATCGCTCTGTTCGACCGGTTGAGCTTGCTCCGGCACAGGATTCATTTCGGACATCGGCCCTGCCTCCCCTGGTGACAGTGACTGGGATCGGTTCGGTTCTAGCGCGCACAGTGTACTGGTTCAGTTGCAGTCGGTCAACCTGTCGCTGCGTTTACTTGACGCCGATGTAGCGCGCGGCTTTCCTTATGTTGCTCGCGTGCGCCGCCAGGTAAACGCGGTCGGCTACCTCGATGGCGACCTGCCCGCGCGGGATGATGAACTCCCCGGTTTCCGGCCGGAAGATGGCGGCGATGACGCAGTCGTCCGGGAAGCCGGCTTCCTGCGCTATCTGCGCGACCGTGCGGCCGGCGGCGCGGGATCCCTCGGGCACACGGACGAAAACGATGCTGGCCCTGCTCTCGCCGAAGGCGACCAGTTCCTCCATGGCCGGCTCTTCGATCTCCCAGGTGAACTGGTGGATGTACAGCTCGACGATGTTGAGCACGCGCGTGGCGCCCGCCAGCTTGTGGGCCCGTTCGTACCGCGGGTCGCGCATCCGGACGATGATCCTGGAGACGCCCATGTGTTTCGCCAGCACGGTGAAACAGAGGTTGTCGCTGTCGCGGCGCATGGCCGCAGCGGCGCAATCGGCTTGATCCAGCTCAGCCTCTTCGAGCGTGGCGATGGACGTGGCCGAACCGTGTATCGTCGGAACGCCAATCTGCGAGTAGACTTGCTCGCACACGTCGCGGTCGGCGTCGATGACCGTGACATCATGTTTCCCGGCTGCCAGCCGTCGGGCCAGGCCCCTGCCGACCAATCCGGCGCCCGCTATCACTATCCTCATCGTTATCCCTCCAGTCTGATCTCTGACCTCAACGCCACGTACGGCGGCTGAACAGGATGAGCAACGGGACGATCTCCAGCCTGCCGGCCAACATGCCCAGTATGTAGACGATCTTGATGACCGGATGCAGCAGCGCTATGTCCCCGATGGCGATATAGCACGGGCCGATGTTTCCCAACGCGCTGAACATGCCGGAGGAGCTGGCCAGGGCGCCGTGCGGGCTCAGGGCCGCCGTGGTAAGTGAACCGAGCAGCAGGAGAAAAAGCCACGCGAAAAACAGCGCCGCCGTCCGGTAGGCCTCGTCGCGCTCCACCGCTTTGCCGTCCACCAGCACCAGCCGCAGTTCGCTGGGGGGGGTGACGGCCCTGCGGATCTGCCGAACCATGAGCTTCCACAGTATGACGATGCGGATAACCTTCAGCCCTCCGCCCGTCGATCCGGCGCAGCCGCCCACCACCATAAGGACCAGAAAGACCTGGCGCGCCAGAGGCGTGAAGTACTCCCCTGCAATGTCGCGGGTGGCGTAGCCCGTCGTGCTCGCTATGGCCGTGACCTGAAACAGGCTGTGACGGAAGCTTTCGCCGAACCTGCTGCCGGGCACGGCGGCCAGCCTGGCCCCCAGGATCAGCGCCAGCGCTCCGCCCAGCATGATCCACCACATTCGCATCTCGTCGCTGTCCCACAGGGCGCGCAGCCTGCCCGTCAGCAGGCGATAGTGGATGAGGAAGTTCGTCCCCCCCGCCCACATGCCAGCTATGATTATGTACTCGATGATCGCGTGGTGCGCGTAGCGGGCCTCTTCGTAGTGCGCGATGCTGGCGTCGTAGGGCGAGTAGCCGCCCGTCGAGAGGCACGTGAAGGCATGGGACACGGAATCGTAGAGGTCCACGCCGCAGAGGAGGAGCCCGCCCGTGACGGCCAGCGTGTAGAGGACGTAGATGAGCCAGAGTATCTTCAGGGTGTGCCACATGCCGGGCGCGATGCGTTTGCCCGTGATCTTGTGGCTCTCCGCCGTGAACAGCGTGTGAGACAGCCCTCCCTGGTACACGACCACCAGGAAGAAGGTGAGGATGCCCAGGCCGCCGATCCACTGGGTCATCGAGCGCCAGAACAGGAGCGACCGGGGCATGTCGTCCAGGCCGCTCAGCATGGTGATGCCGGTCGTCGTGAAGCCGCTCATGGCCTCGAAGTAGGCGTCCAGATAACTGACGTCCAGTTCGTAGGTGAACGGGATGGCCCCCACCGCGCTGACGGCGACCCAGCTCAGCAGGCAGATGAGCATTGCCTCGATCGTGCCCATCTGGCGTTTCGAGGCGGGCCCCAGGACGTACATCCAGCACGCGCTGCCGATCAACAGGGATATGAGCATCGGGATGACGTAGGTGCCGGCCCGGACGTCCTGCCAGGCGCCTTCGTGGAGCAAGAACGACAGGACCAGCGGCACCAGCAGGAGGGGGGCGAGGACGACCAGGATGAAGCCTACGTAGCCCAGGGCCGTTTGCAGCCGGCCGAAGCTTCTTCTCATCGCTGCCTCCTGGCACGGGCGGACTCATTGCTGCACAACAATTGTAATCTGCCCTGCAAGTCCGTTCCAAGCGCCGGCCCTGTCTCGCAGATTTGACACCTTGCGTGTCCACGCTTAGGATAGCCTCTGTGATGGAGGACGACCTGGGCCAGTTGCAGAGCTTGTTGGCGTATCGCTTCAAGGACGCCTCTCTGCTGGAGTGCGCCCTGCGGCATGCGTCCGCCCCCGCCGCGGGTCCCTCGAACGAGCGGCTGGAGTTCCTGGGGGACGCCGTCGTCGGGCTGGCCGTCTCGGCGGACCTGTTCAGGACGATGCCGCACGCGGCCGAAGGGGAGATGACAGTCATCAAGTCGGCGGTCGTCTCGCGGCGCACGCTGGCGCGCGCCGGGCGCACGCTCGGTCTGGGCGAGCACATGATCACCGACCGGGGACTGAGAAGCAGCCGGTATCCGGTGTCCGTGCTGGCAGGGGCCTACGAGGCGGTGGCCGGCGCCATCTTCGTTGACGGCGGGCTCAGGGCGGCGCGTAGATTCGTGTTGCGCACGCTGAGGCCGGAGATCGAACGCGCGGGCGCCGCGCGCCACGCGGCGGGTTACAAGTCCATCCTCCAGGAGAGGACCCAGGCCGAAGGCAAGGGCCTGCCCGCCTACGAGGTCGTCCGGCGCCACGGGCCGGACCACCGGCGCGAGTTCGAGGTGCTCGTGCGCGTGGAGGGGCGCGAGTGCGGCACGGGGCGCGGCACCACCAAGAAGGAGGCCGAGCAGGAAGCCGCCCGCGAGGCGCTCGACCGCCGCTACCCGGAATGGGATGCCGAGGGCGGCTGAGCATTCGCCCGACCTGTCCGTGCTCTTGGGCTGTCAGCCCCCCGTCTGGCGGCAGTACTCGCTGACCCAGCGGACCCTGTCGATGCCCAGCTCGTCCACTCCTTCCGGCAGCTCGTCCGAGATGCCGAGCACGAGCCGGGGGTGGAACAGCTCGACGATCCGCTCGACGCACTGCCTGAACTGCCGCTCGGGATAGGTGGGCAGGAAGAGCACGGCCGGTATCCCGTCCAGCAGCACCTTGTCCCCGATGTGCTCGGCCATCTCGTCCAGGCTCACGTCTCCCTGGGGCAGGGGGGTCAGGGCTTCGATGCCGTCGAACGGGAGGTTCGCCAGGTAGGGCAGCAGGTTCTTGAAATAGCCGTCGATGTGGACGTGCGTGAACATGCCTGCGTCCTGCAACTGCCCGGACCGCCTTGCATACCAGGGGATCAGGTACTTCTCGAAGTACTGCGGCGAGAGCAGTTGCTCGTGGATGTTCTCGCCGAAGTTGATGATCTTGATCCTGCCGTACGCGGTGATCTGCTCGTAAAGCCGGTCGTATGACCGGTCGATCAGCGCCATCACTTCCTCGACGAGGCCGGGGGCGTCCATAAGCGCGTAGATGAAGTCGTCCAGCTTCATCCATTGCTGGCAGAGCGCCTGGTACGGGCTCTTGGGGACCCAGAACTGCGGCACGCCGCGCTCGCCGATGAAGCGGCTGCCTTGCTCGAAGTTCTCGGCGCTGAACTGCACGGAAGTCCGTTCGAGCAGCCAGACGACCGCCTTGAGGTCTTCACACGTCTTGGCCGGGAACTCGACGGTCCGCCACGTGCCGTCCACCGTCGCGTGCAGCCTCTCTGTCAGGTCGCCGTGCGGCGTATGAGTGACGATGACTGCGCCGTCGCCCTCGGCCCGGCGTTCCGTTTCTATTTCCTCGGTGTGCGTCCTGTGCACGGGGTCGGGCTGTCCGGTGTAGTAGCTCACGTAACGCATGGACAGGTCCAGATCGTCGTAGAGCTCCAGGAGGCTCCGGTCAGCGTATCGCTCCGGCAGCCCGCCGAACTGGGTGTGCCAGGCGTACCAGGGCTCGATCCGGGGCTGGAAGAACACGTGCGGGATCGGCTCGCCCGAGAAGACTCGCAGGTTCATCTCTCGCTTCGTCATGTGCGAATGAGCTTCCTTCAAGGTTTATCTCCGTATTGGCGATGGGCGTGTCAGTATAGCGTGCGGGCGCCCCGTTGGCATGTTCCGGCGGGGCACTCTTTGACGCTCCGAGGCGTTGGTGGTATACTGCCGCCCCTGCCAATTTGAGGTCACGGAGCGGCTTTTTCACTGTTCAACCGGAGGCGGCTCACATGCTGGAGCACGTCAAGAGCGCAAAGCCCGTCAAGCTCGGTTACCTGCCGACGCACCGGTTCGGCGTCTTTGCCACGGAGGCGGCAAAGAGCCAGAAGGATCAGATAGAGCAGAAGCTCCAGCAACTGGGGATCGAGTACGTCGGGCTCGACTGGCTCAACGAGGAGGGCCTGCTCTACGAGCCGACGGACGCGCCCGCCGTGGCGGAGCGCTTCCGGCGGGAGGGAGTGGACGCCGTCTTCGCGGCGCACTGCGACTTCGGTCAGGAGGTGGCGGTGGGGCGCGTGTGCAAGGCGCTCCGCAAACCGGTCCTGCTCTGGGGGCCGCGCGATGAGGCGCCGGCGCCGACGGGAGAGCGCGAGCGGGACACGCAGTGCGGCCTGTTCGCCACCAGCAAGCTGCTGCGCAGGCTCGGGCTGCCGTTCACCTACGTGGTCAACTGCCACCTGGACGATGAAGTCCTGGCACGTGGCATGGACCTGTTCCTGCGGGCGGCCAACGTGGCCCGCTCCGTGCGCGGCGCCCGCATCGGCCAGATATCCACCCGCCCGACGCCGTTCACCAGCACCATGTGCAACGAGAGCGAGTTGCTGGAACGGTTCGACGTCGAACTCGTGCCCGTCACACTCCCCGACGTGCTGGCCGACGTGCGGGCCGGCACCGGCGCCGACGACGTTGCACGCGAAGTCGAGGGCTTCCGCAGCCGCCTGAAGCTGGGGAACGCGGCGGACGACGACCTGCGGCGCGTCGCTTCGCTGAAGCTGAGGCTGATGGAATGGGCCGCGCGGGAGGAACTGGACGCCATCGCGATCCAGTGCTGGGACCTGCGAGACGACCTGGGCGTCGTCCCGTGCTTCGTTCACGGGGAACTGGCCAGCGAGGGCATTCCGGTCGCCTGCGAGACGGACGTCAACGGGGCCATTACGTCGCTGGCGCTTCAGGCGGCGGCCATGGCCCGGACGCCCATCTTCTTCGCGGACCTGACGATCCGCCACCCCGAGAACGACAACTCGGAGCTGCTCTGGCACTGCGGCCCCTTCCCGGTCTGCCTGGCGGCCGAGGGCGCCGAGCCGTCCATGGCGGGGCACTACATGGTGGAGGGCGAGCCGCAGGGGCTGGGGGAGTTCGAGATCAGGGGCGGCAGCGTGACGCTGGGGCGGTTCGACGGCGACAACGGCGAGTACCGCTTCCTGATGGGGCACGCGGAGGGCTGCGAAGGCCCGCACACGCGGGGGACTTACCTGTGGGTGCAGGTGCCGAACTGGCCGCTCTGGGAGGAAAGGCTGATCTACGGTCCCTACATCCACCACATCGTGGGGATTCACGGCAAACTGGCCCCGGCGCTCTATGAGGGGACGAAGTACCTGGGCGTCGAGCCCGAGCCCGTCCAGCCCACCGAAGAGGAGATCCGGGGGTACATGCGGGGCCAGGCCGAACTGTAAGGCAGCAGCAGGAGCCGGCGATCATGGTGCAGCGTAAGCTCCTGGAAGAAGGTTGCCGGCCCTTCGCGTACCTGCGCGCAGTGGCGAATGAGCCGTACCCCGCCTTGCTCGAAAGCTCGCAGCGCGCGCCCGGCCGGGGGGGGTACTCGCTGCTCTGCTGGCGCCCGTTCCTGAAGGTCACGTGCGAGGGCGAGGTCGTCCGGGTCGAGAATCTCCGGGACGGCGGGCTGCGGGAGACGCGGGGCGACCCCTTCGGCGTGCTCTCGGACGAGTTCGGCCGTTACCGGCTCACGGCCCCGCCGGACTTCCCCCTTCCGTTTGCCGGGGGCGCCGTGGGTTACTTCTCGTACGACCTGCGCCATCGCACCGAGAGGCTGCCCCATTGGTGCGACTATGACCTGGCTGTCCCCTACTTCACCCTCTGCTTCTACGACCAGGGACTCGTCTTCGACCATGACCGGAACGTCACGGAGTGGGTCGGTAGGGCGGAGGCGGCGCCCCAGATCCCGACAGCCGCAGACGGGGGTGGGCCGGCGGCCATCGAGCCTGTGGAATTGGAGTCGAACTTCACCAGAGACGAGTACCTGGCGGCGGTAAGACGAGCCAAGGAGTACATAGCGGCCGGTGACATCTACCAGGTGAACCTCTCGCAGCGGTTCTGCGGTCCGTGCCCCTCTGACGGCCTGGCGATCTACGGGCGGCTGCGGCGCTGGAACCCGGCCCCGTTCTCCGCTTACCTGAAGTACCCCGAGTTCGAGATCATCTCCTCCTCGCCCGAGCGCTTCCTGCTGCTGGAAGGGGACCGCGTGACGACGCGGCCCATCAAAGGCACCCGCCCGCGGACCGAGGGGGATGAGGCCTTCAACCGTCGAATGGTCGAGGAGCTCGCCCGGTCGGCCAAGGACCACGCCGAACTGGCCATGATCGTGGACCTGGAGCGCAATGACCTGGGGCGCGTGTGCAGCTACGGGACGGTCAAAGTGTCCGAGCACGCGGTCATTGAGACCTACCAGACGGTCATTCACCTGGTCTCAACGGTCACGGGGACGCTGCATCGGCCGGCGCACGACGAGTTCTCGCTCATCAAGGCGACCTTCCCCGGAGGCTCCATCACGGGTGCGCCGAAGATCCGGGCCATGGAGATCATCGAAGAGATCGAGCCGCACGCCCGCAACATCTACACCGGCTCCATCGGCTACATCTCCTTTCACGGGCGCATGGACCTGAACATCGTGATCCGCACTATGCTCCGCATGAACGGCCGCATATACGCCCAGTTCGGCGGCGGCATTGTGGCGGACTCCGATCCGGCCATGGAGTATGAGGAGACGCTGCACAAGGGGCGGGGGGTGTTCGAGGCGCTGGACGCCGTGAACCTCCACGAGATCATGGGAGCGACCCTGCATGAACGGCGCTGAGCGGGTCTATCTGAACGGCGAGCTCACGGCGCGAGGCGAGGCGGCCATTTCGCCGCTGGACCGCGGGTTCCTTTACGGCGACGGGTTCTTCGAGACCACGCGCATTGTGACCGGTGTCCCCTTGTTGCTGGGACGGCACCTGGAACGGCTGGCGTCCTCCTGCAGCGAGGCGGGGATCTCCGGCACTCCGTCCCCGGACGAGCTGTCCCTCGGTATCGGGCGGCTCATCGAGGCGAACGGCGTTGCCGAGGGATATCTGCGGATAACGGTAAGCCGCGGCCTGCACGGTGGTTCGCTCACGGAACTGTGCACGGGCGCCCCGACCGTGTTTGCAGAGGCGCGCTCGATGAATCTCCCCCCACTCGACGGCGTTCCCCCGATCACTCTGGCGCGCTCCACGTGTCGCCGTAACGAGCATTCGCCCGTCGTGGGGCACAAGAGCCTCAGCTACCAGTCCAACGTCCTGGCGTTGGCTGAGGGACGCCGGGCAGGCGCCGACGAAGTGTTCTTCCTCAACTCTCAGGGTCGTCTGGCCGAGGGAGCCGTCACGAACCTGTTCCTCGTGCGCGAAGGGGTGGTTTGCACGCCGGACGTCTCGTGCGGGCTGCTGCCCGGCGTCACGCGGGGCGTCGTCCTCGAGCTCTGCGAGGAACTGCACGTGCCTGCCGAGACCGGGACGTACACGGAGGCACAGCTCTACGCGGCGGACGAGGTGTTCTGCACGAACTCGCTGCGGGGCGTCATTCCCGTGGCCCGGATCCTGGACTGCCCGGAGTTCGGACCGGCCTCCCATGACTTTACCCGACGCCTCCAGGCGGAATACGCCTCCCTGGTCAGGCGCCTCGGCGGGCCGGGCGGGGGGCAGTGAGGGGCCCGGGGCCGTGCGGTTCCTCAGCAGGCCGGTCGCTTGACAGTGGGGGAGTTTTCGGCCATAATTGGCAGTTGGGAAGAGACCCGTATGAAGCTGTCTCACAGGACGGGTTTGGGACATTTGAACGGAATCCGCTGTAGGGCCTTTTCGCAGGCGTTTCGAGCCCTCAGACAGCTCTCGGCTCTGCCCCAGGAAATGTGAAGGCGGATAGGCCCCGTGCAGTGGATATGAGTTGCAGTTCCGGTTCGCTGTTAGGAGTGCGAAGGGAGAGACAGGCGGGACCGGGCTGGACGCTGCTGCAAACGGCCGGACGAACGAAGGCTCGCAGGCAGTAGAGAGATATACCTTTTTCAGGTAAATCGCGCAATAGGCCGCCACGGAGGCGGCCTGGCGGAAGGTTTTCTTGGTACCTCGGGCTAACCTGTGCAAGGGAAGAAACGTGGCGGATAAATCAACCGGCGCCGTAACCGATTCGATGCCGTGCGCGGCGCCTAACACGGGTGTCTTGGTCTGTCCGAGGTCCTGGCTCTGCGCCTTGCGACTGTGCGGAGCCGCTCTACGTCCTGGCTTACCCCGTCAGGTTTCGGAGCATCTTGCCCCGTGCAGGTGAGCCGTGCCTGACAGGGGGATAGCCTTTGCCAGTTCGGCCGTGCTGAGGTCCGCTGCAGCGGTTCTCCGGCACGGTTCTCGCCATCAGCCTGCCGCGTACGCTCTCCCGTGCGCTTCTCCCGGCGACGACGGGCTGCCGACTCCCTGCGGGGAGCGGGAGGGACCAAATGCCTAACCCTCTTTACGTTGCCCTCATTGCCGGTGCCATGGTCGGCGGCTACTTCCTGCGGTTCTGCATAGACAAGCTCGTCGAGCGCGGCGCATTGCAGACCAAGAAACGCATTCTCCAGGAGGCCGAGCAGGAAGCCAACCAGAAACGAAGGGAAGTCGAGCTTCAGACCAAGCAAGAAGTCTTCCGGCAGAGGGAGGAGTTCCAGCAAGAAGTCCGGGAGACGCGCGGAGAGATGCGCCAGACGGAGCGGCGCCTGGACAAGAGACAGGACAGTCTGGACGAGAAAGACGCCCTTCTGAACAAGAAAGAGAAATTCCTGGAGACCGCCGAGAAGAACGTTGCCGAGAAGCGCAAGCAGCTCGGAGGGCTCGAAGAGAAACTCGGTCGCCTCGAGGAGCAGAAACGTCAGGAACTGTACCGCATCAGCGGGCTGACGCGCCCCGAGGCAAAACGCATGTTGGCCGAGAGCCTGCGTGGCGAGGTGGAGAAGGAATGCACCGAGATGGTCAACACCCAGATCGCCCAGGCACAGAGAAGGGCCAAGGACCAGGCCCGGCGGATTGTGGTGGATTCAATTGAGCGCTGCGCCGCCGAGACGACCAGCGAGGCGACCGTCTCCACCGTCCAACTTCCCAGCGACGATCTGAAGGGCCGGATAATCGGGCGGGACGGACGGAACATCCGCTGTTTTGAGAAGGTCGCGGGCGTGGACGTCATTGTGGACGATACGCCCGGCGTCGTGGTTCTGAGTTGCTTCGACAGCGTGCGGCGTGAGGCCGGTCGGCTGGCGATGGAGCGCCTCGTGGCGGACGGTCGGATCCATCCCGGTCGCATCGAGGAAGTCATCAAGCAGGCCATCGCGGACGTGGAACGGACAGTCAATGAGGCCGGCGAGGAGATCTGCTATGAACTGAGCCTGAGCAACATCCCCACCGCGTTGAAGCGCCTGCTGGGCAGGTTGAAGTACCGGACCAGCTTCGGACAGAACGTCCTGGCCCACTCCGTGCAGGTCTGCGAACTGGCGGGACTGATGGCCGGGGAGTTGGGCCTGGAGACCCAGCTGGCCAGGCGGTGCGGGTTGCTGCACGACATCGGCAAGGCGATGGACCATCGCCACGAGGGGTCGCACGCCGTGCTGGGCGCGGAAGAGGCGCAGCGTCGCGGTGAATCAGCCGTCGTCGTCAATGCGATCGCCGCGCACCATGAGGAAGAGGAGCCGCAGTCGGAGTATGCGGGGCTGGTACTGGCCGCCGACACCATCAGCGCCAGCCGGCCCGGCGCCAGGCGCGAGACGTTGGAGCGGTACATCAAGCGGCTGGAGAGACTGGAGAACCTGGCGACCCAACACGGCGGCGTTCAGGCGGCTTACGCCATCCAGGCTGGTCGCGAGGTGCGCGTGCTGGTCAAGTCCGACAGGGTGCAGGACCAGGATGCCGCTCGCCTCTCACAGCAAATAGCGCAGGAGATCGAGAAGGAACTCCAATACCCCGGTGAGATAGTTGTCAACGTCATCCGGGAGACCCGGTTCCAGGAGGTGGCGCACTGATAGGGCGAGGCGCAGCCTGACCGACGAACGAAGTCGGAGGAACAGCAAATGACCAGAGTGCTTGTCGTGTATCACTCGGAAGGCGGGAACACGAGGTCCATGGCTGACGCCGTGGCCGAGGGGGCCAGAGAGGCCGGCGCCGACGTGGCACTGAAGGCCGTGGCCGATACGGACGCGGCCGAGTTGAGGGAATACGACGGCATAATCGCCGGCACACCGACCTACTACGGCCTCATGAGTGCGCCGATGAAGGAGTTGTTCGACGCCTCGGTCCGTTTCCACGGTCAATTGACGGGCAAGGTCGGGGGCGCCTTCACCTCCTCGGCCAACGTGGGCGGCGGGAATGAGACGACCATCCTGAGCATACTGGAAGCGATGCTCATCCACGGGATGGTGGTCCAGGGCACTGCCACGGGCGACCACTACGGCCCCGTAGCTATCGGTGAGCCCGATGACAGGGCCTCGGGACAGTGTCGGGAACTCGGCAAGAGGGTCGCCCAACTGGCGCAGAGGCTCGCCGCTGGCGACTGACCGGAGGGCAGGGCGCGGTTCAGAGTTCTACGGCCTTGGCGGCCCGCACGAAATCCTCCATCAGTGCGCGGGACTTCTTGCCAGGGCTTTGCTCCACCCCTCCGGCTACGTCCACGCCGTAGGGACGGGTTCGCTCGACGGCGGTCGCCACGTTCTCGGGGGTCAACCCGCCCGCGACAATGATCTTCGCCTGGCTGGCGGCCTTGCGCCCAAGGTGCCAGTCGAAGGTCTGGCCGGTTCCTCCCGGCAGCTGGGGAACGTAGGCGTCCAGGAGGAAGGCGACGGCTTCGTACTTCTGCAGGTCTTTCAGATCGTTCTCACCGCGGATGCGCAGGGCTTTGATGACGCGCAGATTCTTCAACCGCTGCACCGTCCTGCGGCCCTCGTGGCCGTGGAGTTGAACGTAGTCCAGCCCACAGTGCTGCGCTATCTCCTGCACTTCCGCGGGGTCCTGGTCAACGAAGACGCCGACCGCTGCGACGAACGGGGGCAGCGTCATGCAAATGGCCCGTGCCGCGTCGGGAGTGACGTAACGCGGGCTCGGGGGAAAGAAGTTGAAGCCCAGTGCGTCCGCCCCGGCACGGGCGGCGGCCAGGGCGTCCTGGGCGTTGGTGATGCCGCAGATCTTGACCTTGACCATCATGGCCTGTGAGTTTAACAGGGGCGGACGGCGGCGTCAACGATGGGTCCCGCTCCTCCGTGCGGGAGGCAAGGCCGTTCGCCTCCGTGAGGCCGCCCCAAGGCATCAGGCACGGATGATCGTGCCTGCCGCGATGCGCTCGAACTGCTCGCGCCCCGGGAACTCGCCGTCCTCGCCCTTCCTCATGCAGACGCCGACCAGCCGCTCGTTGCCCCGTTCGATCGGCCTCTTGTCCACCATCTCATACCCACAGAGGGGCGCGAGCCGTTCGAAGAGCTCGAACGCATATCGGTAAGCGGCGTGGTGGTCGCTGAAGTACCCCGTCATTGGGACACTGTGCAGGAAGACGCCGCCGGGCTTGCACAGGCGGTGCATGTTGCGGAAGCACTCGTATTGGTCGGCCACGTGCTCGCTCGTGCCGAAGTTGGTCAGCACGTCGAAGGTGCCGAGGAGGGACGGGTCCGTGATCGGCCGGGCGAGATCGAGGGGGAGGGCACCTTCTTTGCCGTTGATGTCGATCGAGACGTGGTCGAAGCCGAGGCGGCGGAAGTGCTTCTTGCTCACGCGCTCGGGCCGAACGCCTCGGCCGGCCAGCCACTGCCTGGCCCTCTTGCGGATGTGCTGGTTGCCGAGCTCGCAGATGCGCAGGCCTTCGAAGCGGGTCAGCCCGCACAGCCGGAACATTTCCTCGTACCACAGGACGCACTCGAGCCCGATGCCCATCGCACGTGCCCTCCAACCCGACCCATAATGTTGCGCCCGAGCCGCCCCGTGTCTCGCACGGCGCAGGACTGCGGCTCGTTGACCGCTCGAGAGCCGCCTTCCGCTGGACCTACACTCTCCATTCCGTCTTTGCCAGATGCCATTCCCTTGCCGGCATCCGGTCCGACCCGTCGGAGCATAGTCCGACATTGGCGCGTTGTCAAGCCTGGCAACCATGCCTTGACGTGTGTTTACCCCGGAGGAATGCACTGCCGGCGGCACCCGATCCATAACTCAAAGGCCTTGGGGGCGGGCTGCATTTGCGTCGGCGCACGCAAGGTGCTATAGTCCGGGATGTTCGCACTCTGGTGCGCCTCGCCGGGCGGGTCCTTCCGTGCCGAAAGGCGCCCGGGGGCCAGTGCGGACTCAAAACGTGATCCAATACCCGTGCAAGGGGATAGATGAATGAGTTCCTTTAACCCGTTTGCCGTGGCACAGAAGCAGGTGGACCGCTGCGCGGAAATCCTGGATCTGGAGCCGGGCATTCACCAGATGGTCCGGGTGCCCATGCGGGAGATGTGGGTCTCGCTCCCGGTGCGCATGGATGACGGCTGCGTGAAGGTCTTCCAGGGGTTCCGCGTGCAGTACAATGACGCGAGGGGTCCGACGAAGGGCGGCATCCGGTTCCATCCGGACGAGACGATTGACACCGTCCGCGCGCTGGCGGCCTGGATGACGTGGAAGTGTGCCCTGGTGGACCTGCCGCTGGGCGGGGGCAAGGGCGGCGTCATCTGCAACCCGAAACAGATGTCCGACGGCGAGCTGGAGCGCCTCAGCCGGGCCTACATCCGTGCCATCGCACAGTTCGTCGGCCCGGAAACGGATGTCCCGGCGCCGGACGTCTACACGAACCCGCGGATCATGGCGTGGATGATGGACGAGTACTCGACGATCGCCGGCCGGAACCGCTTCGGCGTGATAACGGGCAAGCCCCTCTCCGTCGGCGGCTCGGCCGGACGCGGGGACGCCACGGCCCGCGGCGGGTGGTACACCATCCGTGAAGCCGCCACGGAGTGCGGCCTGGACCTCGACGGCGCGACCGTCGCGGTCCAGGGCTACGGGAACGCCGGCTACTACGCGGCCCTGTTTGCCGACTCGCTGTACGGCTGCAAGGTCGTCGCCGTCAGCGACAGCAGGGGCGGCGTCGTCAACATGGGCGGATTGGACCCCGACAAGGTGGCCGCCAGGAAGGCGGAGACCGGCTCCGTTGTGGGCTATGCCGACGCCGACCGCGTGTCCAACGAAGACCTGCTCGAACTGGACGTGGACATCCTCATCCCTGCGGCGCTCGAAAACGTCATCACCGAGGCCAACGCGGCTAACGTGAAGGCAAAGATCGTGGGCGAACTGGCCAACGGCCCGACCACGCCCGAGGCCGATGACATCCTCCACACGAACGGCGTCCACGTGCTGCCTGATTTCCTGTGCAACGCCGGCGGCGTCACCGTATCCTATTTCGAGATGGTCCAGAACTTCTACATGTATTACTGGACGCTGGAAGAGGTGCACGAGCGGCTGGACGAGAAGATGACCACCGCCTATCACTCCGTGCTGGACACGTCGAAGGAATACGGGATCAACATGCGCGAGGCCGCTTACGTGGTGGCCGTGCGGCGTGTTGCGGAGGCCATGAAGCTGCGCGGCTGGGTTTGAGGTGTCGAATGGGCATTGCGTTCACGAAGATGTCCGGCGCCGGCAACGACTTCATCGTCGTGGACAACCGGGGCGGCGTCATCGGCCAAGACAGGGCGGGCTTCGCCCGACGCCATTGCGCGCGACGGACGGCCGTCGGGGCCGACGGCGTGCTGCTGATCGAGAGTGCCGACGGGGCCGACTTCCGGATGAGGCTCTTCAACGCTGACGGCAGCGAGGCGGAGATGTGCGGCAACGCCGCCCGTTGCGCCGCTCGCCTCGCGTTTGCCAGGGGATTCGCCGGAGAGTCCATGCGCATGGAGACGATCGCCGGCGTCGTTGAGGCGCACGTGGACAGCGAGCGGGTCACCGTCGGGATGGAGGACGTCTCGCCCGTGGGGGAGGAGGTCGCCCTGGAGGCGGAGGGCCGGGTCTGGGGCGTCCACCCCGTGGAAGCGGGCGTGCCGCACGCCATAATCTTCACCGAGGACCTGGACAACGCTCCGGTCGAGGCTGTGGGCCGAGCTATGCGGATGCACGAGTTCTTCCAGCCCCGCGGGACCAACGTGGACTTCGTCCAGCCGCTCGCCCCGGGCCGGATTGCCATCCGCACTTACGAGAGGGGGGTGGAGGCCGAGACGCTCGCGTGCGGCACGGGGGCCATCGCGTCCGCCGTCGTCAGCCACGTGCGCGGCCGGGCCGGCGCGCCGCCCATCGAGGTGCAGGTGCTGGGCGGACTGCTCACCGTAGACTTCCGCTCGACGGGGGACGGGATCGTGAGCGTGCGCCTGTCGGGCGAGGCAGCGTTCGTCTACGAGGCGGAACTTCTCTAGTCGTCGTGGGTTAGAGAGGGGGCACGGGGTTGAGCTGCGTGGGAGCGCACGAATGCGCCGGCGGCGGGCCGCGCGAGGAGTGCGGCATAATCGGGATATACGGCGTCGAGCGGGCCGCCGAGCTGGCCTACCTCGGCCTGTACTCGCTGCAGCACCGGGGGCAAGAGTCGGCCGGCATAGTCGCCTCCGACGGGCAGCGCATCCAGAGCAAGAAGGGCCTCGGGCTGCTCGCGGAGGCCATCGAGCCGGACGATTTGTCCGGCCTGCCGGGACATATGGCCGTTGGTCATGTGCGGTACTCCACCACGGGGTCAGGGCGCGTGCAGAACATCCAGCCGCTGGTCATCGAGTACGCCGGCGGCATAGTGGCCGTTGCGCACAACGGCAATCTCACCAACGCCCGCGCACTCCGGAGCGCCTACGAGGGCAGGGGCTCGATATTCCAGACCTCGACGGACAGCGAGGTATTCGTGCATCTGCTGGCCGATCCCGCGCACTCGAAGGCCGAGAACCCTCTCCAGGAGGCCCTCAGCCGCGTGCGGGGCGCTTACTCCCTGCTGATGCTGACGGCGCGCGAGTTGGTCGCCGTCAGGGATCCGTTCGGGTTCCGGCCGCTGGCCTTCGGCCGCCTGGGCGACGGATACGTGGTCGCCAGCGAGACGTGCGCGCTGGACCTGCTGGGGGCGGAGTTCCTGCGGGAGGTCGAGCCCGGCGAAATCATCGCCCTGGGCGAGTCTGGGCCGCAGTCGGTTCGTTTCAGCGATGAGCGCCGGCGTGCCCACTGCGTCTTCGAGTACATCTATTTCGCGCGCCCCGACAGCGTCATAGGGGGCGAGACGGTGCACAACGTGCGCCTGAGACTCGGGGCCAATCTTGCCGCGCAATGGCCTGTGGACGCCGACAGCGTGATCGCGATACCTGACTCCGGCAACTCGGCCGCGCTGGGCTACTGCCGCCGTTCCGGCGTCCCGCTGGACATGGGGTTCGTGCGGAACCACTACATCGGGCGGACCTTCATCACCCCCGCCGCGGACGTCCGTGTCAGCAGCGTGAGGATAAAGCTGAACATCCTGCGCGACGTTGTGAAAGGCAAGAGGCTCGTCGTCGTGGACGACTCGATCGTGCGCGGGACTACGTGCCGCGAGCGTACGGCGGCGCTCCGCGACGCCGGCGCAACGGAAGTGCACCTGCGCATCAGCGCCCCTCCGATCCGCCATCCGTGCTACTACGGGATCGACTTTCAGCACGCCGACGAACTCATTGCGGCCGAGCGATCGGTCGATGAGATCCGGGACTTTGTCGGCGCTGACAGCCTGGGATACCAGACCATCGACGGCCTTGTCGATGCCCTGCCCGGTTCGGCCGGGCGTTACTGCCTTGCCTGCTTCGGTGAAGGTTACCCTGAACCCATCACCGAGGACATGGGCAAGTACGACCTCGAGCGCCGGCGGTGAGCCGCCTGCCTATGCGCCCGGAGGACCGTCTCTCACACGCCCCGTGCGCGGCCAGCCTGTGTGGTCGCGCACGCATTCCTTGCCGCGCCCGCGCCCGCCAGTTACAATGTGACTGCTCATTAATGGTGCACATCCGTCATTCTCAGGGGCGCACGCAATGCAAAGTGATGGATTCGTGAGCAGGGGGATCGAGTGCCTGGACAGGCTTCTCGGCGAGCTGCTGCCCGGGGACAACGTCGTGTGGGAGGTGGGCTTCAGCGCCCCCGTAGACGTGTTCGTGAGAAGCTCTGCACGGGCGGCGCTGAACGATGGGCAGTTGGTGGTCTTCGTGAGCTTCGGTCAACCGCCCCGGGTCTTGCTGCGCGGCCTGGCTGCCGGGCTCCGCCAGGACGGCCTTGTGGTGCTCGATTGCACGTGGTCGGGTCCGGCCAAGCCAGAGGACCGCGAGGCCGATATCACCAGCGGCTGGCAGGCGGCAGGGGGCGCGGCGAGGATCATCGCCGTGCCCAACGCCGGCGAGCCGGGCGCGGTGACGGGGGCTGTCCAGGCGATTGAGGAGGAGTTCGGCGACGGGGCGCTGTACATCTTCGACAGCGTGACGGCGGCGGCCGAACTCTGGGGGGACGAGGAGGCCGCGCTGAGCTTCTTCCTGCGCACGTGCGCGCGCCTGCACGACCGCCGGCGCCTGGCGCACTGGCTGCTGGAGCGCGAGGCTCATTCCGAGCAGTTCTTGACGACCATCCGGCAGGCGACCCAGGTTGTCATCGACCTGGACATGCTGAACAGCTCACCCGTCCTGGTGGTACGCAAGGCGGAGGGGCGCCGGTCGTGGAAGCTCGGCATACCCCAGCGGCTGGTCATCACGGGGGAGACTATCGCCTTCGCGCCCGAGTCTCGCGAGGAGATGGAGGTCGCCGTGCTGAGCGAGGTGAGCGAGGCGATCGGCGGCGCCCTGGACCTGGAGAGAGTGTGTGAGAAGACGATGGAGATTCTGGCCAGAGAACTGAAGATGAAGCGCGGTACGCTGGTCCTGCTCGACAAGCTGACGGGTGGGCTCAGGATCGCGGCCGCGCACGGACTGAGCGAGGAGGAGAAGGCCCGCGGCCGCTACAAGATCGGCGAGGGCGTGACGGGGCAGGTGGTCAGCACAGGGCAGCCGGTGGCCGTGGCCGACATCAGCAGGGACCCCCGCTTCCTGAACCGCACCGGGGCGCGCCTGCGCGAGAAGGAGCGTGCGAAGATCTCCTTCGTCTGCGTCCCGCTTCAGGTCGACAGCGAACGGGTGGGCGCCATCAGCGTTGACCGTGAGTTCGCCGACGAGCGGACCCTGGCCAAGGACCAGCGCCTCCTGCAGATCATCGCCTCGCTGGTCTCGCAGGCCATAAAGATCAACCGGATGGTGATGGTCGAGCGGGAAGAGTTGCTGGCCGAGAACCTGCGGCTTCGAAAGGACCTCGGCTCCCGCTACAAGCTGGGCAACATCGTGGCGGCCAGCGGGACCATGCAGGACGTGGTGGCCACCGCCGCCGCCGTCGCCAAGAGCGACGCGACCGTGCTGGTCCGGGGCGAGACGGGGACCGGCAAGGAGCTTATAGCCAGCGTCCTGCACTACAACAGCAGTCGCGCGAAGGGGCCCTTTATCAAGGTCAACTGCGGCGCACTGTCGGAGGGGCTTCTGGAAAGCGAGCTGTTCGGGCACGTTCGTGGGGCGTTCACAGGCGCTGTGGCGGACAGGCAGGGCCGCTTCGAGCTGGCCGACGGCGGCAGCATCTTTCTCGACGAAGTGGGCTCCATGAGCGAGAAGCTTCAGGTCAGGCTGCTGCGCGTCCTTCAGGAGCGGGAGTTCGAGCGCGTCGGGGGGATGAAAACGATCAAGGTGGACGTCCGCATCGTGGCCGCCAGCAACCAGGACCTGGAGCGGCTCATGGACGAGCGGACGTTCAGGGAGGACCTGTACTACCGACTCAACGTGATCCCCATCTTCATCCCGCCGCTGCGCGAGAGGCGCGAGGACATCCCGTTCCTCGTCGATCACTTCCTGGCGAAGTACGCCCGCGAGTATGGGAAGGACGTGACCAGGCTTTCCCGACAGGTGCTCGATGCGTTGATCGAATACAACTGGCCCGGCAACGTGCGCGAGTTGGAGAGCTGCATCGAGAGGGCGGTCGTCTTGAGCCGCTCGGGCGCCGTCACGCTCGACCTACTGCCGGTCAGCGTGCGGAGTTACATGGAGAAGGAGCGGGGCCCCAGGCCCGTCGGCGCACCGGAGCAGGTCGTCGAGGCCCTGGTCAGTGAGATGCGCCGCACCATCGAAGCGGGGCCGGGGGCCCTGCACGAGCGGGTCATGTCGCGCATCGAAAAGGCCCTCATCGAGCAGGTGCTCCGCGATAACGACAGCGTGCAGACGCGCACGGCTCGGGAACTGGGGTTGAGCCGGAATACGGTCCGTCGTAAGATCGCCGACTACGGCATCTCAGCGGAGCCGGTGCCCGACGGTTCCTGAGCGCGTCGGAGTATGCACATTCCCTGTGCACTGCGCAGTGCCTGCGCATCTCTTCCAGGGCTTCTCTACGTTGACGTGCGCGCCCTGGAGGATGTATCATCCCGTTATCTAGGGACTTAGGACTTTACCCGCTCGCCGCTTGCCGTTGAACTCGCCTGTGGCACTCCATTTGCCCATAGTCTGATGGTGGTGCGCCATTGCGCCCCGTCTGAGCGACGCTCGCGTGCCGGGCGGCCTCACGTGAACGTGGGAGTTCATGACCGGGCGGTTCCGGGGGACGGGGGCGCGGTTCCGGCGCAATCGTCACACGGCAGGAGGATAGGGTTATGACGTTCGCGCGTCCAAACGCTAATGAGGTCTCGCAGACGGGTAACCGTTCGCGGGACGTGTCTCCGGGTTCGGGCATCTGCACGCGTTGCATCGACGGGTGCCGCGGGAACTGCGAGGTGTTCAAGTCGTCGTTCCGCGGCCGCGAGGTGATTTATCCGGGTCCGTTCGGCACGCTGACAGCCGGGGGGGACAAGGACTATCCGGTGGACTATTCGCACCTGAACATCATGGGTTACGCGCTGGGCGCTGATGGGCTGCCCGACGGAGAAGTCGGCACGCCGGACAACACGCTCTTTCCGATGGTCAGCACGGAGACGCAGTACGGCACGAAGGCCAAGGTCAAGATGCGCGTGCCCGTCTTCACTGGTGCGCTGGGTTCGACGGATGTCGCGCGGCGCAACTGGGACCACTTCGCCGTGGGCGCCGCTATCGCGGGGATCACCATCGTCTGCGGAGAGAACGTCTGCGGGGTTGACCCCGACCTGAAGCGCGGAGACGACAACAGGGTGAAAGACTCGCCCGAACTGCGCCGGCGCGTCGACTTATACCGCAAGTGGCAAGAGGGGTACGGGGACTTGATCGTCCAGTTGAACGTGGAGGACACGCGCCTCGGTGTCGCCGAGTACGCCGTCGGGGAGCTCGGCGTCGAGACCATCGAGCTGAAGTGGGGACAGGGCGCAAAGTGCATCGGCGGGGAGATCAAGATCACCGATCTCGACCGCGCGCTGGATCTCCAGAAACTGGGCTACCTCATTACGCCCGACCCCTCGCTGAAGGCAATCCAGGCGGGTTACAGCGACGGGGCAATAAGGGCCTTCGAGCGGCACTCGCGGCTGGGGTTCGTCGACGAGGAGGAGTTCCGCGCCGAGGTCGAACGCCTCCGTTCGCTCGGCGCCAGGAGAGTGACGCTCAAGACGGGCGCCTACCCGATGCGCGAGCTTGCGATGGCCCTCAAATGGGCCTCCGACGCGAAGCTGGACCTGGTGACAATCGACGGCGCCGGGGGAGGCACCGGCATGAGCCCGTGGCGCATGATGGTCGAATGGGGCGTGCCCACGTTCTACCTGCAGTCCATGACGCACGAGCTCTGCGAGGCGCTCGCCGCCAGGGGCGCCTTCGTGCCCGACATAGCGATGGCGGGCGGCTTCTCGACCGAGGACCACATCTTCAAGGTTCTCGCGATGGGCGCCCCGCACGTGAAGGCCATCTGTATGGGGCGCGCCATGATGATACCGGGCATGGTCGGCAAGAACATCGCGCTATGGCTGCAGGAAGGCGAGGACGCCCTCCCGCGCACCGTCAGCCAGCACGGACGGAAGATCGAAGAGATCTTCGTCTGCTACGAGGAACTGGTGGAGAAGTATGGTTCGGAGACGGTCAACGAGATGCCGCTTGGCGCGGTGGGCATATACACGTTCGCCGATAAGCTGAAGGTTGGTCTTCAGCAGTTGATGGCGGGCAGCCGGAACTTCCGGCTCTCGACCATCAGTCGGAACGACGTGATGGCCCTGACTGAAGAGGCCGCCAGGGTCTCGGGCCTCTCTTACGTCATGGAGGCCTACCGGGAGGAGGCGCTGCAAATCATCGGGGCCTGATGTTCGCCCGTTGCGCGAAGGGCCTTGAAAGGAGGTAGAGGTGAGCTACGTGCTATGCAAGACGTGCGCTCGCGCCCCCGACTGCGTCTATCGCAAGGGGCGGGAGAACGTGTTCCAGTGCGAGGAGTTCGAGGGTGAGCGCACCGCCGGCTTGCAGCCGTCTGAGAAGCGCGGCTCCTCTGCTGAGAGCGGTGCCGCGTTCCGGCAGCCGCTTCGGACGACCGCGTGAGCGTCCGTTGGACGGGCGTGGTGCCCGGCGGGCTGGCGAGTGTGCGCGCGCGGGGGGCCGTGTGCGTGCCAACTGCCGGGCCGCGCCCGGACCGCTGACCGCATGCGAGCCGGGCTGTCCGTGGCTGCCGGCTCCGCGATTATTGACACTTGTACTCATGGGCTACAGTCAGTTATGCTCCTGGCATGAAACCCAGGATGACGAAGAAGCAAAAGGAGGCACGCCGGATGCTGGCCGCCGAGTTCTTCGAGCAAGGCGTCGG